>Ga0255338_1001636_pt1 | contig 40073 bp, 32 predicted proteins | sample MeOH1_35cm_T4_19_FD_203715 | JGI IMG/M metagenome (GOLD analysis project Ga0255338, IMG submission 203715) | Sandy soil microbial communities from University of British Columbia, Vancouver, Canada - MeOH1_35cm_T4_195 | ecosystem: Engineered > Artificial ecosystem > Sand microcosm > Unclassified ... | reverse complement strand
GACAACCCACTTCATCAAGTCATCTGTAGAATTCGGCACGCTGTTCAAAAAGCCTTCACTATTAAATTTCAAATAGAGAATTTTGCGTAAGGCAGAAGATCGCTTATCTTTATCATCAGACAACATGCCCCAAGACGTGTTAAGCACCAATGTTTCAAATATTTTTGATCGACCATTACTACTTACTTTAAAGTTCCAGTTTTTTGACTCTAAATATTGTATGATTTTAAGATCACCATCTCCAGTCTTAAACTCTCCGATTTTCCAGATGAATTCCGCCGTATCGTTTTCCAGACAGGGATTTGATTGTGGGTCATAGCCCCTGGAGAATAAATATGTGAACGACTTGAGTGATTGGGCTTTCGCTCCCAGGCTATAGCAACTTGGGCCATCATTCACAGTTCGGTTAATATTAAACTCTTTTACTTGCAGAAATAAGTCGATAACTTCAGGGTGATAGAAATCAGCACCGGCTTCCCAGGAAAATATACCAACAATCTTCTCCCATACCTGGTCAGGGCTCGTACCTCTTTGAATAGTTCTCTCCAAAAGAAGTTTGATCTCATCTTTTGCAGGCATCAGATTATTCATGTCTTCAGAAATTCTATATTTAAAAAGCTCATCAAAGAACACTCGGCCAGTGGAACTCTTTTGGAAAAAATCGACGCCGATATTTAGTAAGTACCCAAGAATTTCCTTAGTTGAATTCTTGCGAATGGTGATTGCACGATCAAAAAAAGTATCATTAAGCGCCGCCAGCTGTAGACGAAGTTTCTCTGCTTCTTGAAGATTTCCGCTTAGAACTGCATCCGTAAAATTCTGATCTAGCTTTAAATAGTCCTTAAAAACTCCGCCTCGCTTAATGAACTCTTCCTTCGTCAAATCTGGTGGAAGTTTGGTTTGATCATCAAATAAGGCTCCCGCAAGATTTGTTTTGAAAAATGAAGAGTCTGATAAATCAGCTGCCGAAAAATCAGCTCCCGACAGATCAGCCATAAAAAAGTTAATTCCATTGAGTTTTGAATTTCTAAACGAAACATCTTTAAAATTCTTCTTGCTCCAATCTTCATCTTTAAAGTCTGCGCATTCCAAAGTACCATTGGTGTTGCGTCCAATTTCACCCAAAGAGTTGATACAAGATTTTGCATTACGGGAATATTTGAAGCTGTCTTTGCTCACGGGCTGCAAAGTCTGATGATCGGATGTATCAATTGCAAAGCGGCTCTCAGTGGGTGGTGGCAAGCTTTCGGAAGATGGTTTCGGCTGACAAGCTGAAAGGAATCCATAGCTAATGATAAGAATAGAGTATAAATATTTGAAATATTTCATGAAAATCCCCCGAAACCTAGACTAAGTTTTTTGCGACGACGGACCCTATCATTACTCCTAGAAAATGTCAGTATTTGTATTCCTTTCAAAAGGATTCAGATTTTCTGAATAAATCCCACCACCTCCTTCCGCCTTGCTTCAAGCTTCTTTTGCTCTTCTCTTGTTACCATAGGACACCTCCTTGTATTCGGAGTTTTTTTTACCACATCAGATTTTTAGGCCGCCACTTATGAGGCGGCCATCAATAGTTTTATTGAAGCAGCACGCATATTCTGTGATCACCAAAGGATAAGTGTCAATCGCGGCTAGGAAACCAATCATTCTAAAACCTTTGAAAGCCACTTTTGCGCTGGCTTTTGGGTATAGGTCACCATTCTAATCAAGAAGGCTTGCGATATTGATTTTAAGAGCATTGCTTCCTTTTGTTGGCCGGTAGCAAGTACCGGCCAACAACCGCCTCTTAGCTCTAAAAACCAGCCTGATTTAAACTAACGCCTTCAGTAGCGAAGAGTCATTTCGTTCAGCTCATAAGCTAGCGCGCCACTGAACGCGGCAGAGCTAGATGGATTTGGTCTTGGACAAAGAGTCTTTTTCCAGATAACTGGAGATATCCCAACCCATCACTCGCCCAAAATAAGGAATCATGAACAAAACCCATTCAGGCTCGTGCCTTTGCGAAAAAGTGAAATATGAAGTCAGCGGCAATTTCGAAAATTTCTTTTTATGCCACTGCAAGCACTGTCAAAAAGACACAGGCTCCGCCCATGCTGCCAATTTATTTTCTACCAAGGCCACTCTGAAATGGCTCTCGGGCCAAGAGCAGGTAAGAACCTACACCCTGCCTTCCACCCGCCACAGCAAAAGCTTCTGCCAAGAATGCGGCGCAGCCATGCCCAGCCTACAAATGGAAGGGAAACTGCTCGTGGTACCAGCCGGCAGCTTGAACAGCGATGTGGATATCCAGGTCACTGCGCATATTTTTTGCGCCAGCCGAGCCAACTGGGATCAGAATCTTGAGTCGGTAAAGAGCTTTGAGAAACTTCCGTCTTGAAACGGTAAGGTGATTATCTGCGCCAACTGTTGTGGAAATCATGATGAAGCAAGACCTTCACACTAAATTCATAGCCAGCACGAGGGAGGCAATTCGATCACCGTCCGCGGATTCGGTGCCTTCCACATACTTAAGAAGCAACTGTCTCAGCTCGACACTGAAATTTGACAAATCTTGTTTGTGCACGGAAAAATGGGAACAGAAGTAAATGGCATCTTTGCTTAAAAAATCTTTTTTGGCTTGGCTTTGCGCTCGCAATAAGTTGGCAATGAAAAATGATTTAAACGACCCCTCACCTTCAGTTTCAAGAAAGTTCAGGTGGTTGGCTGTCGGAAAATATCGATTCTCTTTTAAAGCAATATAACCGAACTCTTGCATTTGATTTAAAATTCGAAGGCAGGTCTTGTGATCTAGGCGACTTCGTCTCGCGATATCGTTCGTTGTAGAGCCTTCTTCGGTAGATCCCAGAGCAGCATAAATTGTCGGCCAATCTAAAATTCTATACAGGCTCGTATTGGTGGACTGAACAGACTTTCCCTCTAAAGACTTTTTAAGTTTGCCTTTGAGCTGGTCCATCACTTCGGGGTCTAACTCAGCCTCTCCCGGGTTGCAGAGTTTGGGATAGTCCCTCTTTGCGAGAGCTCGAAAGTACTCTCTGGCATTTCCAGAAAAACGAAAGCCAGAGATAAACTGATCAAGACCTCGCAAAGACAAAGCTCTGGTCTTCAGGGTGACTTCGCGGGGGTAGCTTCGAGATTTAATTCCCGCACGCCGAGCGAAGTCCGCATACGTTGTTAAAGGCTCTGAACTATCTGTTCCAATAAATACGAGGCGAAGGAAGTGATGAAAATCCTCCGCCACCAATAACGCCCTAAGAAGCTTCGTCTGTGAGTCCGTCCTTTTCACAAAATAGACCTGGGAATTTATTGAGTAAAACCGCTGACGCCTGGATTCGCTGGGGAAAAGCCCAGGTAAGTGGCTTCAATAGTTTCCCCATCATCCAGCAACTCGCCCTGCGCGCACTGATTGTAAACGGTCTTGTAAAGGTTCTGTTTAAGGTAGCTTCGAATGAGCGGATTTTTTGTCAGTACAGTGGTCACATTTCCGTGTCTGTCTTCAATATGTGCGCTTAAAGCACAAGAGTTGGATTGACTCATGCATACCACAGTGAGGGTTCCACATCGCCATGTAACAGTTTCTGAACTAGATGCCGCCCTCGATGTGAGTGAGCTGAGAGTGGTCGCTAAAATCACGAGTTGTACAATATATTTTTTCATTTAAGTTTCCTTTGTTTTTGTTGTCGCACTCAACCTAACGCAGCTGGCAAGTTTCAACAAGGTTCGAGTGATACAAGAGCTCTTTTTGAACTCATTTGTGTACAGCCCTAGGCTTTAATGGACTTGCACTTAGGAAGATCTATAAATTTTCCAAGCAATGACTTAGTACCATCTGGAAGAGATACCATTGTATAGTCAGTGCTGAGAGAACCATCGCAAGAAATCAGTTGTCCAAAATAATTTGCATGGACGGTTATAGAAGCTTGATCCAAGCTAGCACCTGTAGCTGCAGCACATGGTAGTACACTTATTAAATATTTTAACGTGATATGAGTCTACATGTGTTCGATCGAGGATCTAGATCTTCTCGAAGATATAGAGCTGCCAAGATATAAAAAATTTAATATCGATATTGAGTTGGCACCAGGCTTTTAGAGAAATACAAACTCAAACTCAGTAGGATTGCTTTTGATGTTGGTCCGGAGGTTGCATAAGCACTCGGAGTCTCGTATCAGCAACCTAAATTTTAAAGGAAACATTTTATGAAAAAACAGATCGTTATCGCAAGTCTTGCTTCTCTTTGCGCACTCTCAGCCCAAGCCTCTGTAGTCGTTTGCAACACCAATACCAAAGCAGATCCTCGTCTTGCTTCGACCATCATCTCTATTTCAAAAATCAATGGTCAGTTGACTGCCGCCGAAATCACCCAAGGTGGAATTGCTAAGATTGTAACGGCGCCAAAGTATACTCCGGTAGAAGCCAAGCATTCCGGTCCTGAAGTTGTATCTTACATCAATACGGAAGTTGGTTTTCAATTGACAGTAAACTACCAGCCTATTCAAGGTCACATGTACGGAACCTTGGCCGTCATCGTTGATGGTGAAATGGAAAACACTCCAGTCGTTTGCCAAGTAAGAGCAAAGTAGTTTCTACGATTCTGTCAAAGATCCCGTATTAAAAAAGCCAGCGGTTTTGAGATCGCTGGCTTATCAGTATTTTATTATTAGGCTTTCGTGAAATATCTTAGTGATTATTGAACGATACTAAAAACCATTTTCATCGGCGTTCCCTTGTAGTTGAATTCACATGAAAACTTTTCGTTTCGCAATCCCTCATTTTGAGGGCAAGACGTGATTTTAACTTTAGAGGTCTGTTTTCTTGTCATCTTTAATGAATCAAGAGTTGAGCCTTCTAATCGAATACCCAGATCCCTATGAATCGAAACTCCTCGAGTACAGTCGGCGCAATCACCAAGCTTGCTTGAAAGAGTCGCTATGGTTTTTCCGTTAACTGCCGAGATGAGGTCGACATTCATTGTCCCAATCTCTAGTGCTGCGTTGTGAATCGGCTTAAGGGACTTCAATTTGACTGTCGAACTAGATGGGTAGGCTAAGCTTGAAAACAAACTAATTAAGATAATAATTGATTTCATCGTTTTCTCCTAAGAAACAGGGGTAACCAAATTGTTGCATATAATTCAACAAACTCAATCTCTCTACAACCTCTGAAAATCAATTTTGCACTGGCTTTTGGGTATAGGTCACCCTCTTGATCAAGAGGGTCTGCGATATTGATTTTAAAACCGTTGCTGCCTTTTGTTGCCCAGTAGCAAGTTCCGGCTAACAAACCCCTAAAGAACTAAAAAAACCAGTCTGACGCAAAAGCCTGCGTTTAGGATCAGAGGCTTATTGGGTTCGATCTAATTTCCAGCACCCCAATGAACGCCAGGCGGCTTAGAGAGAGATTCCCTTGATGACCAAGACAAAAGTATTTGTTAAAAATACTCCAATGATTAAAATACGGTTAGCCCAGACTTCAGATATTTCCTATTTGCGAGATCACCTCAGTCGTCATGGCTTAGAATCAGGAAATCACGGAGACTTCATTTTTGCCCCTTATGAAGAACCTTGGAGCCAATCTGAAGAAACTTTGCGGGCAGATAAGATCCTAAAGTGGGCGAGACCTGTTACCGAAGTTGGGTGGGAGCGATGCTGGATTATCGTGGATGAAAACGGCATCTACGGTGAAATCAAACTCGTTCAGCAACCTTCTATTGAGTGGATAGATCTTTATGTATTTGCCCATAATCAGCCTGCTATTGAACTCTATTCGAAGGCTGGATTCGTAAAGGTAGGGCGGGTCGTGGATTTATTTCGGATCAAAGGGCAAAAGATTGAAGATATCCACATGACACTCAAGCTGCGTAGTTAAGAGAGCCCTTAATGACCATTCAGAATTTTCTTCGTTACTTCATAGGCGTCGTCACCCGCTGACACTTTTATGTCCGGAGTAAGGCCAATTCTTTCTATGAAACGATGATCATAATATTCGCTATACTGGGTCGGAATATTAACTTTGATTTTGCTGTTAGGTAAAACCGCCATTCCAACATTTGAAAAATGAAAGGTTCCGTTGGTGTTTTCACCAACTTTTTTCACATGTTCGTTCCATTCAAAAGCTGCGATCGTAAACTCACAACTAGAAGCACAGACACGGTCCATTAAAATATAAATCGGCTTTTTGAAGCCAGTAATTGGATCCGATCTTTTTCCGCCGCCCTTACCGGTGCGAATATACTCTGGCGGCAGCTGACCGCTTAAAGCCAATTTATATTGTTCTTCAGTGTTTTCGAATTCTTTAACAAGATATGGTGGGATTTCCACTTTCTGTTTTTTCTTGTTGATCATACCGACCTTAATTTTAGTAACAGCTAAAGCCAAGGTTTCTGGGGTTTGACTGCGATACTGCTTTATAATTGGATGCTCAAAGGGATGTCCAAATAATAATTCCGCTAGTTCCATCCCCTTGGTGTCGTCGCCCCCGGAATTGCCTCTAAGATCTATGACGATCGCGTCTGCTTTTTCTTTCAAAGCAGATGCTGAAGCAATAAATCCCGCCCATACGTCGTTATCACTGTCAGGAAACTCGGTGATCGAAATGTACAGGACTTTTTTCTTCCCGACCCGATCAATTCGAGTTTCCCAGTTTTTTTTAGTATCTTTAATGTTGTTTGCGCCAACATGCCCAATATCTAATTCATTTTGACTGCGACGCTTCTTGCTGACGTTACCCATGTAATAGGCCGTCATATGATTATCAGGAATTATAAAAAGAGATTCATCAATGCGGTCATGAAATTCAGCAACAGTTGCGGGCTTAGAAATGCCTTTCAAAGCCGTGATTGCTTGAGAAAAAGAATCCCCAGGCACGTACTGCCGACCACCGTATCCATTTGAAAGCGCAAAAATAAGAAAATTAATATCTTCAGCAACTTGATCTTCAGATAGTTTATCAGCGAAATTCAATGTTGCCTGATCTGAAATAATAAGATTATCAGAAGTCCATTTTTTCGGCTTCGTCTGGCAAGAGCAAAGAACAAAAATGGCGATTAAAGCGAATTTAAATTTTAAAAATTTTGTCCACATAGACTTATTTTCACATGATGAACTTCGCTGGTCATCATTTTAATCTTTCTAATAGCCTAGAGAACCACTTTTGTCTGACGTTTAGGTATAGGTCACCATTTTAATCAAGAAGGTCTGCGATATTGATTTTAAGACCATTGCTTCCTTGTGTTGTCCGATAGCAAGTTCCGGTTAATAACCCCCTCCTAGCTCTAAAAAACCAGTCTGACACAAAAGCAGGCATTACAGATCAAGGGCTTCTTGGGTTCGATTCCATAGCCAATACCCAAGTGAAGGCGCGGCGACTTATTGGGATTTGGCTTTGTACCAAAGTTGACGGCACATCAACGAATTGAGACTATAATCGCAATTTCCTAAATACATTTATTTCAGCCGAAAGGATTTTATGAAAATTCTCGCAGTGAACGTTGGCTTACCCCAAAAAATCCAGTGGCAAAATAAAGAAATTCAGACATCCATATATAAAAGCCCTATCAAGGGACCCGTAATGGTGAACGCAGAGAATATTGAGGGAGACCGTCAATCTGATCTAAATGTTCACGGTGGCCTAGACAAAGCAGTCTATGCATATTCCTTTGATACCTACCCATGGTGGCAAAGGGAGTTAAAAATAGATTCACTTCCGTATGGGTCTTTTGGTGAAAATTTAACACTGGATGCTCTCGATGAATCACAAGTTTTCGTAGGAGATATTTTTGAAGTTGGAGATTGTCAGCTCGAGGCAGTTCAGCCACGGGTCCCCTGCTTTAAGCTCGGTATCAAATTTGGCGAACAAAAAATAATTCAGACCTTCAATGACTATCATCGGTGTGGCGTTTATTTTCGAGTGAAACAGCCAGGAATGATCCGTGCAGGCGATACAATGAAATTAATAGGCTCGGAAACAATTAAAGCATCCATGGCTGAGTTATTTCAATTTATAAAAGATAAGGGAGTTACAACAAAGACAAGAGCTGCGGAGTTAGCAAAAATCCAGAGCCTAAATATTAAGTGGCGAAATAAGTTTATTCAAATTTCTCAGTCTCCCGACTAATTAGGCCTAAATCACTAATCTCCCATCACAGGCCCGGCTAAAAAAGCACGGGCCTCTTCTTTCCACACCAACGAACTTGCATCAAAACTCTCATCTTACCGAACAAGCTGATTTAAACCTCCGCCAAACAATCCACATAATACCGCCGCTCCCCGTTCACAGTCTCTGAAACAAGCCCATGAATATCGGTCTCGAATCCCGGAAACTTCCGATTGAACTCGCGAGCAAATTGCAAGTAATCCACAATCGTTTTATTAAACCGCTCGCCGGGAATCAACAGCGGAATTCCGGGAGGATACGGCGTTAGGAGAACCGCCGTCACGCGGCCGACGAGCTTGTCGATTTCTACCCGCTCAATTTCATCATGAGCCATGCGCGCGTACGCTTCGGAAGGTTTTACCGCGGGCTCGATGTCAGACACATACATCTCCGTCGTCATGCGGGCGATATTGTGTTCTTTGTAGGCATTGTGAATCTGCTGGCAGAGATCTTTGAGCCCCATGCGCTCGTGCTTGGGATTCGCGGCAGCAAAGATCGGCAGAATCTTCCAGATCGGCTGATTCTTGTCGTAGTCGTCTTTGAATTGCTGAAGTGCTGCAAGCAAAGTATTCCAGCGTCCTTTGGTAATACCAATGGTGAACATAATAAAAAACGAATAAAGCCCGCACTTCTCGACAATCACGCCGTGTTCAGCAAGATACTTCGTGACGATGGCGGCAGGAATCCCCGTCTCGGCAAATTTCCCGTCGACACCAAGTCCCGGCGTAATCACAGTGGACTTGATCGGGTCGAGCATATTGAAGCCTTCGGCAAGATCGCCGAAGCCATGCCATTGATCGTTGGGTTTTAATTCCCAATTCTCGCGTGTACCCGTTCCTTCCTCGACGATCTCATCAGGCCCCCAGACTTTGAACCACCAATCCTGCCCCCACTCTTCATCCACTTTACGCATAGCTCTTCGGAAATCCATGGCTTCGGCAATGCTCTCTTCAACAAGGGCCGTGCCGCCGGGAGCTTCCATCATGGCGGCCGCGACATCACAAGAAGCAATGATTGAGTACTGCGGGCTCGTCGAAGTGTGCATCAGATAGGCTTCATTGAAGATATGATGATTCAGCTTTTTATTTTCCGATTCGCTGATAAGAATCTGCGAAGCCTGACTAAGTCCCGCCAGAAGTTTATGCGTCGACTGCGTCGAAAAAATCATCGAGTCCTTCGTGCGAGGACGGTCCTTACCAATGGCGTGCATGTTTTTATAAAAATCATGAAAAGCCGCGTGTGGCAGCCACGCTTCATCAAAGTGAAGGGCGCCGATTTTTCCATCGAGCATGCTTTTGATCGTCTCGACATTGTAGAGAACTCCATCGTAGGTCCCCTGCGTGAGCGTCAAGATGCGCGGTTTTTTCTTTTTATCTTTAATAAAAGGATTCTTGTCGATCTTGCGCTGAATGCTCTCCAGCGAGAATTCAGATTTCGGAATCGGACCGATCAGCCCGTAGTGATTTCTCGTCGGCGTCAGAAAAACCGGAATCGCCCCCGTCATAATAATGGCGTGCAAATTCGACTTGTGACAGTTGCGATCCACCACAACGATGTCATCAGGCCCCACCGTCGAATGCCACACGATTTTATTGGAAGTCGAAGTTCCGTTCGTCACAAAGAACAAATGATCGGCATTGAAGATACGCGCGGCATTTTTCTCGGACCTAGCAACCGGCCCGGTATGGTCGAGCAATTGCCCCAGTTCATCGACAGCATTACAGACATCCGCTCTCAGCATGTTCTCACCAAAAAACTGGTGGAACATCTGCCCGACTGGAGATTTGAGAAACGCCACACCTCCGGAATGCCCAGGACAGTGCCAAGAGTAGGATCCATTCTGTGCATAATTCAACAGCGCTCGGAAAAACGGCGGTGCAATCGAATCGAGGTAAGATTTTGCCTCGCGGATGATATGCCTTGCTACGAACTCCGGCGTATCCTCATGCATATGAATGAATCCGTGAAGCTCGCGCAAAATATCATTGGGAATATGGCGAGAAGTGCGAGTTTCCCCATACAGGTAAATAGGAATTTCAGAATTCTTGCGTCGAATCTGCTCGATAAAATCTCGCAGATTCTGTAGGACCGTCACGGACTCTTCTGCGCTACCGCCAAACTCTTCGTCATCAATAGATAGAAGAAAAGCAGAAGCTCTACTTTGTTGCTGAGCGAAGGAAGTCAGATCGCCATAACTCGTGACCCCAAGAACCTCCATGCCTTCGTTCTCGATGGCGGCGGCAAGAGCGCGAATGCCAAGCCCACTGGCATTCTCAGAGCGAAAATCTTCGTCAATAATGATAATGGGAAAACGAAATTTCACGTTCACTCCTTTTGCACAAGAAAATCACTTTATGCATTGATGACTATTTATGCAGCATAAAATCCTATTGCGCAAATAAAACTATTGACACGTGCCAAATTATTACTAATTATGCACTTATTATGCATAATTATCCAGGAGCAAAAGCTCCAGAAATTCAGCGAATCACCTGCTCCGTCGTCGGAGCTCGCGGTTATGCGGGACTTGAAATGGCCCGCTTGCTGTTGCAACATCCCCATGCCGAGCTGAAAGCTTGCTTTGCGACGAGCGCATTCAAGCTGTCCGACTTCTTGATGACGACGCCGGCAAAAAATGTGGCATGCTTGCCTGATTCCGAAATTATGCACAACCTCACGGACGTTGTTTTCTTGGCAACACCGGCGGAAGTTTCTTTGGAACTTGCACCAAAGATTCTGGCTGCCGGAAAAAAAGTCATCGACCTCAGCGGCGCTTTTCGTCTAAAAAAGAACGACTACAAAAAATGGTACGGCTTTACCCACACCGAAGCGGATTTGCTGACTCAAGCTCAGTATGGCCTCGCTCCTTGGGCGGGGCCTACTGCTGGAACTCAGCTTGTAGCCAATCCAGGTTGCTATGCTACCGCGATCAGCATGGCTTTGATTCCTCTATTAAAAGAAAATCTGATTCAAACAAATACGATTGTGATTGATGCGAAGTCAGGAACTTCCGGTGCCGGCAAAAAAGCCAGCGAGAATATGCTCTTCACCGAAGTTGACGGCGAATGCTTGCCTTACAAAGTGGGCCGCCATCAACACTATCCAGAGATCGTTGAAGCGGTTGCCGCATTTAGTGGCCAAAATATCGAAGGACATCTGACCACGTCACTCCTCCCCGTCCGTCGTGGCATTATCGCGGGTATTTATGCACGCCTCTTGCCAGGAATGCATATTCAAGATGTCGAAGACGCTTTTGCGAAAGCTTACAGTGACTACGAGCTGGTGAAGTTTGGCGCTGTCAGTAAGGAGAGTTCATTACTGTCGCTCAAAAAAGTCGTTGGCACCGCCAAGACTCATATCAGTTATGAAGTCGACGGCGACAAGCTTTATGTTTTCTCTTGCATTGATAATTTGCTCAAGGGTGCTGCAAGCCAGGCTCTTGAAAACTTCAACCGCATTTCCGACCTGCCCCTAACAACAGGTTTAGGTCATTTGGAGGCTGTGATATGACACCTGGACCCGGAGTGCATCGCACTCCATTACCCAAAGGTTTTTTAGCCAGTGGTGTAAACTGCGGCGTGCGCCGCTATCGTCCCGACATCGGAGTGATCCTCTCCGAAGTTCCGGCAGTGGCTGCCGGCGTGTTTACTCTGAACGAATGCAAAGCAGCTCCGGTCCTTTACACTCAAGCCTTGCTGCCGGCGGAGAATATCCGCGCAATCTTGACCAACTCGGGTCAAGCCAACGCGGCGACGGGCGCTGAAGGGGTCGAGAAAAATCTGATGATGGTCGCGGCTCTCGCGAAAACTTTGAGCTGTGATTTAAATCAAGTTCTTATCGCCAGCACCGGCGTGATCGGCGTACAGCTCGACACCGAAAAAATTCTACCGGCGATGCCGGAACTCGTAACACGTGCGAACGATAGTGCTGAGAGTTTCGCAACCGCGATTATGACAACCGACCTTGTACCGAAAACCGTGACCACCACACTGGAACTTTCTGGCGGCAGTATTCGCATTACGGGAATCAGCAAAGGCTCGGGCATGATTCATCCAAATATGGCGACCATGTTGGGTTACATTCTCACTGATGCTAAGATTACGAAAGACCACGCAGCGGAGCTTATGAAATCCACTGCAGATATGAGCTTCAACATGATCAGCGTTGATGGCGACTCTTCGACCAACGACTGCTGCTTTATCATGGCGAATGGCGCTTCTGGTGTCGCGGTGAAAACCGATGCAGATCATGCGAAGTTTCAAGCCGCAGTCCAAGAAATTTCCGTGTTCTTAGCAAAATCCATCGCCGCTGACGGCGAAGGCGCAACCAAACTGATCGAAGTAGAAATCAAAGGTGCCGCGGATTTGGCGCTTGCAAGAAAAGCAGCGCGCGGAATCACTTTGTCGCCATTGATTAAAACCGCGATTCACGGTGAAGACCCAAACTGGGGCCGCATTCTAGCCCGCTTGGGTGCCGAGAAAGTACCTGCCGCGCAACTCGAGAAGATGACCTTGCATGTGCAAGGCGCCTTGCTGTTTGAAAACGCTCAACCGGTGAAATTCGTCAAAGCCGAAGTCAAAGAACTTTTGAAAAAGGCCGAAGTCAAAATCGAAATCGATTTGAAGTCCGGTCCTTATGCGGCCACAGCATGGGGCTGTGACCTATCTCGTAAATACGTCGATATCAATACGGAGTATTCATGATGAAACAAAAAGTAGTCATCAAATTAGGCGGATCCTCTTTGCAAAATTTTGGCGTGCTCCAAGAGCTTGTGACCTTGGTCGCGGGCTACAGACACCTCAAGTACGATGTCGTCCTCGTTCATGGCGGTGGTCCCGCGATCAATCAAGAGCTCACCCAGCGTGGCATTGAATGGAAATTTATCAATGGCCAACGCCAAACCACCCACGAGATGATGGCGGTGATTGAAGACGTTCTCGCCAACAAAATCAATTCGATGGTGGTGAATAATCTGAAAGCCGCCAATATTCCAGCACTGGGTCTTTCGGGAGCCACTGCAAACACACTGCTGTGTACTCAAGCAAACGCGGAACTCATGCAGGTGGGAAAAGTTGAAGAAGTCAACGTAACCGAGATCGAAAAGTGCCTGCGAATGAAGCGCTCACCGACACCGGTCTTGGCGCCGATTGGAATTGGCGCTGCCGACGAAAAATACAACATCAACGCTGATTGGGCCGCGGCCAAGGTGGCCATTGCTCTGCAGGCGGATCAATTGATTTTTCTGACCGACCAAAACGGCATTTTGGATCACGATAAACAGCTTGTAACCCATGCCACACCCGTTCAAATCGACAAAATGATTGAAGACGGTGTGATTTCCGGTGGAATGTATACGAAGGTCATGACAATGATCAGCGCGCTCAACGCGGGCGTCCAAAAGGTCCGCGTTCTGAATGCCAGTGTCGCGAGTGAGATTTTAAATCCGCTCCGCGGCCACGAGGTCGGTACGCTGCTCATCCCGACCGCAGTGAACACAACAACGGAAGTATTTACCTATGGACAAGCCAATTGATGGAAAAAACGAATCGCAAGAAAGGCTCTTCGTTTTAAGAAAACTGATTCGCGAGGGAACCGCGAGTACTCAAGAAGACTTGGTGAAGGCGCTGAAACAAAAAAAGTTCGCCGTCACCCAGAGTACGATCTCCCGCGACCTTCGCAAGATTGGGGCGATAAAGACCTCCAACTCCGAAGGTGAGACGATTTATAAATTGCCGGATGCTTCGGCGGATTTGCCCCTGAATGTGAGTCACACTTTGGGCGGCCTGCTCGTCGACATCGTCAGCAATGACAGCATGGTGGTGATTCACACCACTCCAGGTTCTGCGAGCCTCGTGGCCCGGCACCTGGACAATATGCGAACGGCTTTGGGGATTTTAGGAACTATTGCTGGCGACGACACGATTTTTTTGGCGCCGGCATCGACAAAACAGATCTCCTCTTTGATTCGAAGAATTAAGGAGGAATTTTAAACTCTCTCTTTGAGAGGAAGGGAATTTGAAATGAATAAAAATTACGGTGAAATCACCGGACCCGTTGTGATGATTGGCTTTGGCTCCATCGGCCGCGGAACTCTCCCCCTCCTTGAAAGACATTTTAAATTCGACAAAAGCCGCATGGTTGTGATCGATCCCAGTGATCGCGACCGCAAGCTCCTCGACGAGCGCGGCATTCGCTTCATCCAAGCAGCACTCACCGCCGATAACTACGAAGAAATTTTAAAGCCGCTTCTTAAGAACGGTTCTGGCACAGGATTCTGTGTGAATCTCTCCGTCGACGTGTCTTCACTCGACGTCATGAATCTGTGCCGCGATCTCGGCGCTTTCTACATCGACACCGTCGTTGAACCTTGGGGCGGATTTTACTTCGACACTACAAAAACCTCTTCAGCACGCACCAACTATGCGCTTCGCGAAACCATTCTTGAAGAGCGAAAAAAGAATCCCGGCGGCATCACCGCCGTATCTTGCTGTGGCGCGAACCCCGGCATGGTCTCGTGGTTTGTGAAAGAAGCCCTCATCACGATCGCCAACGACCTCAAACTTTCTTACGAAACTCCGAAAACCCGCGAGCAATGGGCAAAGCTTATGCAAAAAGTCGGCGTGCACGGAATTCACATCGCCGAGCGCGACACGCAACGCAGTAAGCGCGCAAAGCCAATGGGTAATTTTGTCAACACTTGGTCCGTTGAAGGTTTCGTGAGCGAAGGCCTGCAGCCGGCGGAACTCGGCTGGGGCACACAAGAAACATGGATGCCTGAAATCGGCCGCCGTCACGATCACGGCTGCCAAGCGGCGATCTACTTGCAACAACCTGGTGCCAACACTAAAGTGCGCAGCTGGTGCCCAACTCCGGGACCACAGTACGCGCGTCTAGTTACTCATAATGAATCGATTTCGATTGCGGACTACTTCACAGTAGGCACTGGCGCAAAAGCAGAATACCGCCCAACTTGTCACTACGCTTATCATCCATGCAACGATGCGGTTCTCTCGCTTGAAGAAATGTTTGGCCGCGCGGGCGAGCGCCAGCCCGAGATCCACATTCTCGATGAACATGAAATCATCGACGGCATCGACGAGCTCGGCGTGCTTCTCTATGGCCACGATAAAAACGCCTACTGGTATGGCTCGCAGCTTTCGATCGAAGAAACGCGTGAACTTGCGCCTTACCAAAACGCGACGGGCTTACAAGTCAGCTCCGCTGTGATCGCGGGAATGGCCTGGACTCTCGAAAACCCCAAAGCTGGAATTGTGGAAGCCGATGAGATGGACTACAAACGCTGCTTGGAATTCCAGCGCCCTTACCTCGGTCCTGTGAAAGGTTACTACACCGATTGGAATCCGCTTGCAGATCGCCCTGGACTCTTTCCAGAAGATTTGGACGCAAACAATCCATGGTCTTTTAAAAATATCTTAGTTCGATAAAATTGAACTCCTGCCCGCAGCCACCACTGCGGGCTTGCAAGCCGAGAACTCCCGTTCGACGGCAAAATCCCCGACTTTTTCGATGGAGTGTTCTAAATCGTCTAGAACTGGCAACAGATGCTATGTTGTGCCCACTCACCTGTTGTCTAATAGAGGAGAGGTTGCAATGAGTTCAAAGAAAAATCATTTTGAAATCCGTCGTCTTGAAAGCTTAACTACAGAGTTTTCCCTGCTCAAATCACTCAGCACTCAACCTCTTGAAGCTGTCAGCATTGACCATCGCTTCGTCTCTTTTGAAGCTCCCAACAAATCCTGCGCCGTCGGTCAACTGATCAATCTAGAAGGCCTCCTCTACTTCAACGACCAAAAGGAAAAATTCACGGCAACGGGAAGGATCTCCGAAGCCATGGAACTCGATCAAGAACTCACGATGTACACGATTGAGCTTCATCGCTATGACACTCATCTGTGGAATGACTTCCGTCACGCCCTGGATAAAGCTCAGCAAGATGTCGATCGCCTTTTTAATTCTATGAGAGACTCCGGCCTATGAATCAATTGTCTGCTTTGATCGTCGATCCTTCCGCATCCTATACTCATAACATTGCCGCGAGCCTTAAAGCTCTGGGCTGGGCTGAAGAACGCATCTATGTCGCGAAAAAATATGCCGATGCCAAACACATCATCGCAACCAAGCAACCGGATGTGCTGATCACCGAATATTCCATCGAAGGCAAGCAGGGATTAGAATTGGTGCAGCTTATGAATTCGCAAAGTGCTGCAAAGATTTCAGTGATCGTATCTCACAACAACAACGGTGCCTCCATCGCCGAAGCGGCGGAAGAGCTCGTTGATGATTACATCGTGAAGCCGTTTCAGGGCTCGCAAATCTCTGAGCGCCTCAAAGAAGTGATTCGGCGCAAAGCCAATCCTACCGACTATATTAAAAACATTCGCTCGGGAAAGCAGATGCTGATCGAAGGGCGCATGCAGGAAGCGGAAAAGTACTTCCAATCAGCATTAGCCCTGGAAGCAAAACCGACTCTTGCGCATTACTACTTGGGCTATGCAAAACTCTTACAAACGGATTATCCCATTGCTGTGAATGAGTTTAAAAAAGGCCTCAATATTCAACCCTTGCATTTCAAATGCCTGACTGGAAACTTCGACGCCCTCTTTGAGCAAAAAGCTTATGCTTCGGCCTACCATTTAGCACCTACGCTGCTGAACAATTATCCGATTGGACCGAAGCGCTTGGGGAATTTATTCATCTCTGCGGTTTTCTCGGGTCACCTTGAAGATGTACCTAAATATCACAGTTTGTTTTTAACTCTGGACGATGTGACTCCGGAACTTCGCAAAGTTTTTTCAGCGGCGCTGCTCGCTGCAGGACGGTTTCAAATCACACGTCAGTCCGTTGAAAAAGCGGCCGAGTGTTTTGAGCTCGGCATTCAAGTCCTCGGTGCGGATGTGGAGTATATAGATAAGTCCGTTCGTGCTCTGCTTGCCGTCGGTGGCAAGGGAGCACAACTGGCAGTCAAGTTATTGCAACGATTCCCTAAAGGAAAAATTGGCGAAAAAGAACACAGCGCTTTGGTTTTCCTCACCGCTGCGAAAACTCAAACCCGTCAGCAAGTCATCGACCTGGGCCGCAAGCTTGTGATCAATAAACATGCCGATGCGGAATGCTATCAAACATTTCTCAAACTTCTTGTCGAAGACGGTAAAATGACTTTGGCAGAAGATACGGCAGCTAAGGCGATTCGCGATTTTCCTCAGTTACGCGCCACTTTCAACGCGATCTTGGAAAAACGCGCGGCCTCTTAGGAAAAATCTTCCCTCGGCACCACTCTACGAAAAAAAGATGAATAGGTTTACTTGGCTTGAATGCGCCACAGATCATTATGCGGACTGATGCCGCTGTTCCCGCCAAAATACCACAGTGCTCCTGGCGTCGACCAGCTGGCTCCCCAATAACGGCCCGACGGAATATTTCCTGGAGAACCAATACCGAGAGTCCCGTAATTTCCCAACGGCATCAAGGTCTGCGAGCCCCCGATCCAGGCCCATTGATTGATATTTGGATTGTATTTCCAGATATCATTTCCAGCCCCACTGCCGCCGCTATATTTTGCGTAGCCACCCATCAAATAAAAATTTCCTTGAGCGTCTTTCCACATCGGCGAGGCATAGCGTGCCCCCGGCGCATTGGCAGTGTTGGCGACTCCCTTGGTGCCATAGACACTGGATTGATCGACAAGATCACTCCCACCAACCCATGTCCACTGATCTGTGCCCGGTGTGTACTTCCAAAGATCATTTAGCAAAGAGAAACTTCCGACACGGTCATACCCATAACCACCAAAGAACCAAACATTGCCGTTTCTGTCATACCACGAAGAGGCCTCGCTCCGGCTCCCGGGAGTATTCGCCGTACTGCCCGTGCCTTTGGTCCCGTAAGTTCCCGATTGATTTGCAACATTTTTTCCTGAAATCCAAGTCCAGGTATTAACGCCCGGTTGAAATCTCCACAAATCATTCAAAGATCCAGGAGTTCCGGTGGAATCATACCCTTCGCCACCGTAAAGCCAGAAATTGCCAGAGCCATCCACCCAAGCAGCGCCTCCATAGCGCCCACCAGGAACTGTGAGTGTCGTCCCCGTGCCGCGAGTTCCATAAGTTCCTAAGGCAGAGGCCGTCTTTGAGCCATGCACCCAAGTCCATTTTTTTGTCGCCACTTCGAATTTCCAAAGATCATTGAGTTGCCCAAAGCTCCCAAGATAATCCGAACCATATCCGCCGAACAGCCAAACATAGCCACTGCCATCCGCCCACATCACTCCCCCAGAACGAGATCCAGGAGTGTTGCTAGTACTGCCAGTTCCTTTCGTCCCATAGACTCCGGAACTATTTCCATAAATACTTCCAGACATCCAAGTCCATTGCTTGGTTGTGGGAGAGTATCTCCACAGATCATTCATCTGTTGCACGTAATCGCCAGCGTCCACACCGCCACCGCCAAAGAGCCACAAATCCCCCGACGGGTCCGCCGTGTTCATGGACTCAAGACGAGCGCCCGGATTGTTCGTATTGTCGGGCACCCCCAAATTTCCAAAGGATGGCATGTAGGGGCTATCGGACGTTCCGCCTGTCCACGTCCACTGCTGACTTGAAAAATTATATTTCCAAAGATCATTGAGGTAAGCCAGGGTGTGCGAACTGTTGGCGCCACGCCCACCAAAAATCCACAGATTCGAAGAGCTGTCTAAACCGATCACAGGATTTTCACGCGTCCCAATTAAGTTCGTACCGGATGTGACATTCACACTTCCGTAGTCTCCCATTTGACCAGAAAAATTATTTCCTGAGATCCACATCCATTGCGAGGTTGTAGGATCAAAACTCCAGAGATCTCCCAGCGTATCTATATTTCCCGTGCTGTCATACCCAAAGCCACCAAACAGAATCAGTTTGCCACCGCTATCAATGACACCAGCACTCGTGTAGCGCGCGCCAGGAGTATTTGAAGCAGAACTTGCACCTTGAGTACCATAAGTACCAAACGCGCCCTTCAAATTACTGCCAGACATCCACGTCCACTTACTCGTAGATATTTCAAAACGCCACAGATCATTCAGGTACCCTGTCGTACCTGAGCTATCCCGTCCTTCACCACCGAAGACCCAAACATACCCGCTACTATCCGTCCAAACGGAAGTCTCGGCGCGGGCACCAGGAACATTCAGCGTGGAGCCCGTTCCTTTAGTTCCATACGTCGCATTGCCATTAATCGTATTGCTGCCAGACATCCACGTCCACTGACCCGTGCTTGGGTTGAACTTCCAGAGATCATTTAAGGAGCCGTAACTTCCAAGACTCCCATAACCAACCCCCCCAAAGAGCCACAAATTCCCTGTCGTATCCACCCAGCTGCTTTGCTGATTCTGCCAGCGTGCTCCTGGACACGTGGCCACTGTAGAAGTTCCTTTCGTGCCATAAATACCACTCTGAATCGTAAGATTCGAACCGGCCATCCACGTCCATTTACCTGTACTGATTGTGAACTTCCAAAGGTCATTGAGTTCAGCATTACTTCCAGCACTATCTATCCCCATGCCGCCGAAGAGCCAAAGGTTTCCCGAAGAGTCCACCCAAGAGGTGGCATTGTCACGGGAGCCCGGTCCATTGCCTGTGCCTGTGACGCCTTTCGTACCGTAGATTCCAGAGGTGTAAGTCACGCCACTGCCATAAACCCAAGTCCAATCTCCGGTAGCGGTGTTGTATTTCCAAAGATCATTGAGCATTCCCTGATTGCCCGCGCTGTCGTATCCACTGCCGCCAAAAATCCAAAAGTTGCCGCTCGTATCCGTCCACGTCACATGCCCTTCGCGCGCTGAAGGATAATTTGTCGGACTAGCCACTCCAATGGAGGTGTAAGTTCCCGAAGGAACGGGGGTGTTTGTGCCCGCCACCCAAGCCCAGATGAGACCTTTCGCCCGAGAGAAAAATCCCATGTTGTTGTAGGCCCATGTTGTTGTAGAAAGTGTGAGGATCAGGATCACTCCGGAGATTTTGTAAAATATTGTTCTCACAAAAATCTCCTAGCGATAGTAGTTGGTGGCTGCCGAACCATAGACAACGCCGCGGCTCGCAGAATACACGAGAGTAATCACCTGCGTGTTTCCAACCGCGACGAAATTATTCACAGTCCCCGAAGAAGAGCCGCCGAAGTCCACCCCGAAAGATACTGCCGACCCACATCCCGCATCGGTATAGGCATTGACGATGACGGTTTGCCCGGCGGTGTATCCCGTCAGAATCAAGGAGTAAGCGCCGCCATCCACCATACCGCCGACATTGATGACATTTGATGAGGAATAACTGGAAACCTGCACGTTCCCCGAAAGAAAATTCACACACTGTAAAGCAGTACTTTGCGATCTCGCAACGATGGCCCCGCCTTGAATGTCTAGTTTCGCTGTCGGTGACGCCGTACCCACGCCGACATTTCCGGCGGTATCGATGACCATACGAGAAGCGTTGTTCACAATCACGTTGATACCATTGGCATCTTTAGTTCCAAGGGTCGCAACAGAACCAAAACTATTTCCACCATTGATGAACGCATTAATATTGATACTCTGACACGCGAACGTCCCACTCACGGAATTCCAATACATAGTCTCAGAGACTGCACAAGAAACCGCAAGACCGCTAATGTCTGGAACTGCAAGGGTGCTCGGCGTCCACGCGGAACCGGAGTATTTCAAAACTTGCCCTGTCGTTGGCGTCGTCGAACTCACACCTGTTCCCTGAATTTTTGCAACCGTCGGATTTGGCAATGTGCCCGAGAGGTCGCCACCCGCAGTCGCGCCAGACTGAAGGGCCCCGGTGATACGCGCATCATTTCCCGCAGCAACAGTATTCGCAGCGGTTCCCACATTCAACGTGAGCGCTGGCATCGCCGAACTATTGGCGACGCTGATATAGGCATTGCTTGAGCTCACGTTTGTCACCGTTCCACCCGTGGCTCCGCTGACCGACGCACACGTCAGTGCGGTTCCGCTCCAGGTCAGATAAGTTCCTGCGCTACAGGTTGGGATGACCGAAGTCAGAAGGAAGTCCGTCGCAACATTATTACCCAACTTTTTTGCCGATTCCGCATAGAGGGAATGGCCTACAGAGTTCAGCGGAATGGTCGAAGTAAAACTTCTCCATGTTGGCGAAGTCTCGGTCTGATCATAAAACTGCACACTCAGAGAACGAATATCATCAGCAGCAGGCGTATAAGTCCCGCCGCCCGAACAATTCAGCGCCGACGTGCTATTAAAAACATCTTTCAAGGTGAGCGCCGGAGAGGTCGGATAACTGACAGTACCAGATCCCAGAACAACGTCAAAATTGCCATCCGATTTTGATAGATCCAATGTCGCCGACGTTTCTTTATAAAGCACGCAGCTGCCGGCAGGATCTGTCACCGAAAGAGCCATCGTCACTGCGGATGACGTCAAAGCCGTCCCATCCGGCTTCACCAATCGGCCACTGACCGTCATTGTTGCGGGGACAGCCTGCGCGAAGTTCGCAACCAACGTAAGACACATCAAAATAAAAAACGTGGTGGCTGTTTTCATCTAGAAACTCACTCCCCGTATCGTCATACGATACTGATCCGCGGTTTCGAGATGATTGAGGGCTTGGCCCGAGTGAACTTTGATTTGCGCGGAATAAAGATCCGTCGTCAGCAGTCGCTTCGAACCCACCGCGTGAGCCTCAACAAATTCTGTGGATTGAGTTTTAATCACGGGCGCTGGCGACGAAACACTTTCCAGTGCTGTCACCGTGGGCGTCGTATCGCTACAAGAAGCGAGTCCCAAAGCTAAAAGAAGTACCATCAACGTGCGCATGCTAAGTTATCGGTATGTCGAGCTTTTTTCTAAAGCGCGGACGCTCTAAATTGCATTCAATGTCCCTCAATCCACCCATGACTGTCTTATTCCGAAACGATTTCCGTTGAACTTAGAGACATTTTATTTACAATTATTTTTCATGAGACTTGTGTTCACGTTTTTGCTTCTTTTCCCCCTTTTTGCTTGTCAAAAAACCCACGCAGCCTATGATCCCGAAAACCCGCTCAAACGCCGAGTTGCGAGCCTTTTCGTCTCAGAAAAATTCATCAACGAACAGCTGAAGATTCGCTCTGCAAAAGCCAAAATGTTTAAAGACTTGCGCATTGAGCTCGATGCAAAAAGCGATGAGATGTATTTACTGGGACGAATCCAGGTGCCCCTCGAAGAAATGAAAGCTGTCAACTTGGAGCCCGGACTTGGCGAGTTTAAATTCAAAGTGACGATTAAACCGCAAGCAACTAAAGACGGTCACCTCGTCCTCGAGTTTCCGCTGAAAGAAACCTATTTTTACCCAGCGATCTCGCAAGACTCCAAACGGGATCGCGTGATCGTGCCGGTGGAGTTGCTTTCATTGGGCCTCGCTTCCGCGCGGGGTTATTTGTCGGCTCTTTCGGGCGACATGTCGACCTTCGATCGCAAAACAGCGAACCTGAATGAAGAACTCAAAACTCTTCAGCGCGCGATCAAAGCAGAAAAAGATCCCGACAAGATCGAAGATTTAAAACGCCAGAAAAAGCTCGTAGACCTGCAGCTGCAAGCCGTGCCTATTGAGCGCGCTCGCATGGAAAGTACGGCGAAATCGGTCGGCAACATTTTAGCTTTTAGCGGCGAAAAAGAACTCAATCTGAACGAGGAAATCAGCGCGCGCAAAAACGCGATCACTTTGAAAATCAAACTCAGTAAAATTCTTCCGTACTTGAAAGACATTGAGTTGGGCGGCGTTCGTATCAGCCACGACAAAGTCGACGACGGCGGCGAAGATTATCTGGTGGTCGACGTCGACTCACAACTCGAAGAGGCTCCAGCTCCGTCACAAAAAGGACCTCGCACTCAACGTGCCGCCTTGAAAGTAGCACCGTCGCTGTTGGTACGCTTGAATCAGAATATTTTCACCAGCAAAGCATTGGTCGCTGTAGCTCAGAAACAAAAAATGAGTGCCGATATCCGCGATTTCGAAATGGCGCTGAAAGACGATGGCCTGCACGTTTCAGGAAAGTGGCACAAGTATTTCTTTAATATTCCCTTCGATACCACTGTGGATTTCGTCACGACGGCACCCGACATGTTTGAAATCCGCTTGCGTGAACTCAATGTCGAAGGCATCGATCTCAAATTCCTGACAAAGTATGCCCTCGAAGCAGTGAAAGATCGCTTAGACACGGCCCTCGCTGGTATTTGCATGTTTGAATATCTCGGTGAAGACAAAGATGAAAGCCACGTCATGAAAGTCACCGTCGAACCGAAAAAACTGGTTCCAGCCTACCCCGATCTACATCTTGTAAATGTGGATGTCGGCAACCGTCAGTTTTTATTAAAAATTGGTCACATTGAATAGGAAAATATATGAACACAGAAACCCCGAAACCCCCGCCTGATCTCGATGTCCAAAAGGAATATCACTATGGCCTTCGTACAATCATGGAGCTGTTTGATATCGGCCCGACGGTGGCCTTCACGGTTTTGTCGATTGCGTTTTTGATCATTGTCGGCGGCGTCGTGGCGTTTATTAGAAGCGCGCCTCCTTCGACGATCACCTTTTCCAGCGGGCCCGAGGATAGTTACTTTCATAAAACGGCTCTTCGCTATCAAAAAGCTTTGGCTAAAACCGGAGTCACCGTCAACGTTCTGACCTCCAACGGCTCCCTGCAAAACTTGGAACGCCTGATTGATCCGAAAGCTAAAGTAGATATCGCCCTTGTTCAAGGTGGCATCCGCGATAAAGAAATCAAGACCGACGACCTCGTGTCCCTTGGCGGCGTGACTTATCAACCTCTCATGGTGTTTTACCGAGGGAAAAAGATCGAGCTTCTGTCTCAGCTCGTCGGCAAATCCGTGGCGATTGGTTCGGAAGGCTCCGGCACACGCAAGTTTGCCTTACGCCTTTTGAGTGCCAACGGCATCAAAGAAAAAGAACCCGGCACGACGAAGTTACTGAACATGGATGCGGACGACGCCATCGCCGCGCTCGAGAAAAAACAAATCGATGCAGCCTTTATCATGACAGAAAGCGCCTCTAATGATGACGTTCGCAAGCTGCTCAAGTCTGACGACATTCATTTAATGAGTTTCAAGCAAGCCGCTGCTATCAACCGTAAGATTGATTATCTGAATGTTCTTGAACTCCCCGAAGGCGCCATTGACCTAGGTCAAAATATTCCGGATCACGATATTTCCCTCGTAGGTCCGATGGTGGAACTCATTGCCGACAAAGATCTCCACCCAGCTCTCTCCGATTTGATTTTGGATGCAGCAACGGAGATTCACAGTCGACCTAACCTCTATCAGAAGCGGGGCGAGTTTCCGACACCCGTCGAGCACGCCATTAAGCTCAGCGATGATGCCACGAGATTTTATAAATCTGGGAAGTCTTTGTTCTATCGCTATCTACCTTTTTGGTTCGCAAGCCTTGTCAGCCGTTTTGTCGTGGTCTTCTTGCCGATTGCGGTCTTCTTGATCCCAGCGATTCGCGCAGTGCCGGCATTCTTCCGCTGGCGAACACAGATTAAGATTCGCCGTCGCTATCGTGAGTTGCTGATCTTAGAAGCGAAGTTTAAGAATGAACACGATCCGGTTCGTTTGACGGCCCTGAGAAAACACTTTGAACGTATCGACAACGAAATCAGTAAAATGCGGGTGCGCGCTGCTTTTGCGGACCAGTTCTATTCTTTGCGCGGGCATATTGATTACGTTCGAACTCTCATGGCGAAAAAATTTGCCTAATTTAGAGTAATTACTTCTGTGATTTTTTGTAGAAAATAAACATTCTCTCTGTGACTCCGAAAATTTTTGGTGTATTCAAAATGCACTAAAAAGATTTTTGTTTAAATAACAACAAGGAGTCCCCGATGAAGTTTTATTTCCTCGCACTGGCGATCACATTCGGTTTTTCTGCAGCTCACGCCCAAAACGATTTTCAATTGAAAGCACTGAACTGTAATGCTTCCAATGGAGTCCGCATCGTAACGGTAAAGTCACTAAAAAGAGGCGCCAACGAAGTGCTTGAAGTCAACACGACGCTGGGAACACTTGAGAAGTCTTTCATTGCTTCCATGCCGGTCGTGAATGTGGACTCTGCAACAAACATCTTACTGACTCCGGTTGAAAGAGGTCCTACGTATATTGTGAGTCTGAATTTGAATCCGCATTCCAGCGACCTGCAAAAAATCACAGGTTACTTGCAAATGCTTGTGAATCCTTATCAACCTGTCGCTATTGCGACTGTGAGCTGCGATGTTCAAGTGAGTGAACAGTAGTTTTTTTCTGATGGGTCTTAGTGAATGGTTTTTGGGTGGCTCTGCACTGGTGTGTCCATCCGTGTGAATCGAGGGCTATGTCGCCCTCGAGCTCCCCTTACTGGCGGACATCGTGTCCGCCAGTCCGACAGCACCGGGTGCGTTCTTAGCAGACAGTTACCACAATCAAAAAACTTACGGCGCAAGCCACTCAAAAACTTGGGCCAAGCACTTGTCTTAATATTCATCGCCAAGACGGCCACGATGGCCGTCTTGCCCCGTTCTCATGGACGGATGCACATCGCTGTGCCCCTTACTGGGCGTGTACGCGAGTCTCATCATACTAGAAAAAAGGCCGCACCTAGTGGGTGAGGCCTTCGTAGTCTGTGCCTGTGCGGACTGCACGGGCGAGGTTTCTGACAGGGGCGCCGACAGGGCGTCTGCGTGGTAGAGAGAATGTGAACGTGCTGCCGCGGCCCGATTGGCTCTGGACTTGAACCGTTCCCCCGTGCGCTTCGACGATGGTTTTCACGATCGCGAGACCCACACCGGATCCTTGCTCCTGGGTCTTACGAGCTTGCCAGAAATTATCAAAGAGTCCTGCAAGCTGTGATTCCGGAATACCCGCCCCGTTATCGAGAACAGAAATATTCACGAACTTCTGATCACTGCGAACCTTCACCACGACTTTGCCGCCCTTCGCGCTGAACTTTATCGCGTTGCCTACGAGGTTCGACAATACACGCAGCACGCGCTCACGATCGTAGAACGCAAGCACCGGTGGGTTCACAGTGTCGATTTGAATACGAATATCACGTTGTTTCGCCAGTGGTGCAAGCAAGAGGCGCGCGGATTCAAGCACGTCATCAATACCCGCTTGATCAAGACGCAAGGTCATTCCTTCCATCTCGGCACTCTTTTGATCGCGAATGTCTTTAATGAGACCTTCCACCACGGTCACGGTGCTCTTGATGAGCTCGCCTTTTTCTTGGATGGCTTCACTCTGTGAGGAGCGCGCCAACTGATCGGCTGTAGTGGTAATAAGATCCAAGCCTTCATTCAAGTCTTGAGAAACCGCGAAGATCGCTTCATCGCGGGATTGAACCGCTTTAATGGCTTCTTGATAAAGACGATTGCGTTCAGAAATGTGCGCAGGACGCTCGCGCAAAAGACGAATCACCAAAAATGTCACGCCGAAGAAGAGCAAAGCAATCGAACTTGTGAACCACATCATGCCTTTTGGAATCTGAGTTTCAACATTGATCGCAGCTTCGCGAGTTTGCACTCGCGCACGATCGAGCTCGGTTTTATGAATGCTAACGATCTCGTCGAAAGCCTCATTCAGCTGAGTTTTCAGAGGATTGGTCTTGGCTTGGAAAAACTGACCGACAATTTTCGATTCCGTTTTCTTATCGCGGAAGTCCATAGCTTGATCAAAAAACTCTTTGTTTTTAACTTCGATATCGCGAATGCGTTTTAAGATGCCTGGAATTTTTGGCAGGCTGTATTGTTTTTCGAAATCCATCAGGGCCTGATCCAACTGCTGAGTTTCTTTCTCTTGTTGGTCTAAGATCGATTTAGATCCCAGCAAAATATAGCCTTTGCTGTTGGCTAGCTGAGATTCAGCCAGGTTGCGCATCCGCTCGACTTCGACGAGGGCTGCAGGGTTTACGTGAGAAACCGCATTATTTTCCGCAACAGTTTGTTTGAGCTTAAGGGCATAGCCCCATGCAGTAATAATGACGCCTACAAAAATAACTGAAAAAACGACCAGGGCCTTTCTTTCAATGCTCCAATTGATTTTTTTTATTTTGAATTTAGTCATATAAATTCAATAGCAATTACGCATAGCATGAGCAAACACTTTATCGTGAACTCCAAATGAGCGCCTTTTCACCTCAAAAAAAGATTATTTTTGTAAATATCACGCTGGAGATGACACTTTGCGCGCCCACTCACACCAACGACGACAATCCTCGAGGGGATTGGTCACATTCACCGGCTCATGAAATTCAATTGTTGCCTCAATGTTTTCGAGCGCAAATAGACTATATAAATGAACAGGGAAAAAGTCCTGATCGATATAAGCCGCCGCTCGCAAAGGATTGTAAGTGATGCGAAAAGGCTGAATACGGTAATTTTGCTCGTGGGCAATTTCAAACGCGCCTTTCTTCCAAGGTTTTTTTTCGGTGATACAGGTTGTGCCGGAAGGAAAAATCGCGACTCGTTGTCCTCGATCGAGAGCTTCATGAATCGATTTTCTGGCGGACTTGCGGGAGTCTCCGTTTTCACGTTTGACGAAAACCGTTTCGATCTTTTGTGCCGCTTTCCCAAAAACGGGCCAGGAGCTGATTTCGTGTTTTGCTACGAAAGAAATGCCAGGAACAGATCTCAGCAAGATCGCAATGTCCAAATAACTAATATGATTACCAACGTAAAGCAGGGACTTATCCAAAGAAACTTCACCCACTACTTGAAGCTTCAGGCGCAGGCGCCCGAGAATATCATGAGCCCACTGTTGCTTGAGCTCCTCCACACACGAGCTTGGATCTTTAGACTTTTGCAGATAACGGTAGGTTTGAGCGAAGACACCCATAGAATCATTCAGTGAGGATAATGCTTTCATAATTCAACTATAGAAGAAATTCCGGTGGGAAATATTTTGGTTCTGTCAAGATTCCAACCCTGACAGAACCATAACACGACAAGTTTGGATTTTCCTTTCACGCTATCAGTAATGAAGGAAATCAATTTTCTGGGACTTGGATTCGAAGTCGGCCAAGAACAGAAGGGACTGCATCGGTCCCATGAACATGCGAAACGCTACTTTCCATTCTTAAAAAAGCATGGCCTTGAAATCATCGATCAGGGGGCCTTTGTTCCCGAACAACAGACTTGCAAAAAAATTTATCAACAGCAGCAGCTCAGTAAAATCAACTGGTCCGATTACAAAAATGCCTGCACCCGCATCTCGCAGCTTCTACAATTGCCGGAAGTTCTCTTAAACTGGGGCGGCGATCATAGTGTCGCTTTGGCCACTGTCGGCGGTTTCTGCAATGAGAATCCTGAAGGCTATGTTTTATGGATTGATGCTCACGCCGATTTGAACCTCCCAGATTTCTCTCGGACCGGCAATCTGCATGGGATGCCTTTGTCTATTCTCATGAATCTACAGAATGTCGGGACCTTGTATCTTCCTTGGATCAAAAACAGTTTAAAACCACAAAAGTTAATCTATTTGGGCATCCGAGATCTGGATCCTTTTGAAAAAGAGATGATCGTCAAACTTGGCATTCGCGCTTACACCACTCAAGATGTCCGTCGGCGCGGAATCGACCGCATTGCCGATGAGATTCTCAAAATCGTCTCGGGCTCGCCATTGCATATCAGCTTTGACATCGACAGTTTGAGTCCCGAGTACGCTCCCGCAACGGGAGTTCCCGTTGCCAACGGCCTGTGCATTCAAGATCTGAAAACTCTTGGCGAGGTTCTATCGGAGCATCCAGGTCTCTGCTCTATGGATATCGTCGAAATCAATCCCGCTCTCGGCAAAAAGAGCGATGTCTTCCAGACTTATATTGCAGCTTTGATTTTTTTATTGTCCGTCTTAAAAAAAGGGGAAATTTATGATGGCCTTAGTCGATCAGCTCAAGCAATCAACCCAGCTCCGCTGGAATCGCGTCCATAAGTTCAAAGCAAAAATCTGCCTCAACATTCAGGTCGGCGGATACATCATTAAAACCGCCGAGTCTCCACAGGAGCTCATTGAAAGTTTCCGCCTCCGTCATGAAGTTTTCAATCAAGAGTTCCGTGGCATCGCAGGTCAGGGTCTTGATTACGATAAATTCGACTACCACTTTGACCATTTGATTATTGTTCATCGAGAAACAAAGAAAATCATCGGCACCTATCGAGTGAATTGCTCCAAGTTTTCGAAAGAATCTTACACCGCCTTGGAATTTGAATTGCAAGATCTGTTTAAACACGAAGGTCCTTTCTTAGAACTTGGCCGCGCTTGCATTCATAAAGACTATCGTAAGGGGTCGATTATCTCTTTGTTGTGGCGAGGTATCGCGGAATATATGAACCTCAGCGGCGCGAATATTCTGTTTGGTTGCTCGAGTTTAAAAATCAACAACGCCCGCGAAGCTGCGCTGATTTTTAAGCATCTGCGCGATCAGAGTCTGGTCAGTGAGAAGTATGCGTGCCGTCCGACGAAAGCCTTCACAATGCCAGACTTAAAATCATGGAATTCCTATTTCGCAAAAGGTCTGAATCTTGAGCAGAAAAATGAAGCCGAAGAACTTCTGCCTTCGCTGTTGCGCTCTTATTTGAAACTCGGCGCCGTGGTTGCTTGCGAACCGGCTTTCGATGAAGATTTCGACTGCATTGATTTGTTGACCGTGCTTCGAAAAGAAGATCTGTCGCAGAGCCTCGCGGACCGCTTCCAAGTGGCTCGAGTTAATAAGTAACTTATCCAGATTTTGTCACTGGCCTCTCACACTTTGGCACTGTAGCCTGACAGCATGTCCGAGAACGATATACCCAAAGCTGTGAGAGATTTTGTATTTGAGTACATCGATTCCGTTGAGCAACTGGAAATCCTCTTGTTGTTGGAATCTGACTCCGGCAAGGCCTGGAGTGCCACAGAAATATACAATCACCTCCGATCGAATTTAAATTCGATCGAAAAACGTCTTGAGCTTCTTTATTCTCAAGACCTTATTCGGAAAAATGATTCAGGGCAGTTTTATTTTGCCGTGGAATCTGATTCTGGTAAAAACACGGTCCGTAGTCTCGCTGAGTTCTACCGAGGCCATCGCTATCGCATTTTAGAAATGATTTTCTCGCCAATGAAGAAAAGCCGCGACCTCGCCGAAGCCTTTAGACTCTCACCAGCCAAAATCAACAAAGGAGACTCAAATGGCTGAGTTCGTTTATTTAACCTGCGCCGTCCTGAGTATACTTTGCACGATCCTCCTCTTCCGAGGATATCACAAGAGCCGTAACAAGCTCTTATTATGGACAGCTCTAAGTTTTGCTTTCATGGCTTGCAATAACACGTTTCTTTATATCGACCTCGGTATGTTCCCCGAAATAGAACTGCATGGGCCGTTTTGGCGAAATATTCTGAGCGCTCTTTCCGGCGGCATTCTTTTGTATGGACTGATTTGGGAGCTCACATGACGTACACAGTATTTCTCGCAGGAATTACGATGGCGACCTTTGCTGCCTCCGCGCTATTTTTTTTGAAATTGTGGAAAGCGGCCCAGGACAGCTTTTTCCTATTTTTTGCCGGTGCTTGCCTGCTGCTTTCGATTGAAAGAGTCGTGGCCCTTTTCGTCCAAGGCGTGCTCTATACAGTACGAACACCCCTGCCGGAGTCCAGCTCCTGGATTTACTTTATTAGGATGCTTTCTTTTCTGATGATTCTCACGGCGATTATCAGCAAGAACTTACACAAAAAATAATAATTACTGAAAATATCAGTGCATCGCCAGATGAGCAATCTGAGAAATCAACAAACGACGGTCAATGGGTTTTGTAAGATGATCGGAGCACCCCGCTGCCAAACAGCGATCGCGGTCTTCTTTCAACGCATGCGCCGTCAATGCGATGATCGGACGGCTGTAGCCCTGGCTTCGCAATGTCGAGGTCGCCTCGTAACCATCCATCTCAGGCATTTGAATATCCATCAGGACCACTTCGTAATCACCGGCCAAGGCCTTACGAACGCCTTCAACACCATTCGCCGCCAAGTCCACGCTGGCGCCGGCTCCTGTAAGGAAGCGGCTGATAAGAATTTGATTGATAGGCGCATCTTCGACGAGCAAGACTTTCAGACCTTGCAAAGCACTGCTGTCATTCGCCGCAGGGAAATCCATTTTTTGTTCGATGCTATCTTTAGCCAAAGATTCAAAATACACGATAGGCTCAACCGCTTTGCCGTTGATCTCGATCAAGAAGCAACTCCCCTGACCGGCGGAGCTTCCCTCCAACGTGACGTTGCCACCAAGGGCTTCCGCCAATTTGCGTGAAAGCGCCAGGCCCAAGCCCGTGCCACCAAACCGACGTGTTGTGGAGCTATCGATTTGCATGAAGGGCTGAAAGAGTTTTTCCGCCAACTGCATATCAATGCCGACGCCCGTGTCTTTCACGCGGAAGCGAAGACGTTGATTTTCCCACATCACTTCAATGATGACTTTGCCTTTTTCCGTGAACTTAATCGCATTACTGATCATGTTCAGCAAGATCTGGCGAAGGCGTGTGGGATCGGTAACGACCTTTTCTGGAATTTTCGATTTAACCACAAACTCAAGGCCGATGCCTTTGGCTTGCGCTTTTACCAGCATCAGAGTTTGCAGGTCACGCAAAAGCGTCGCCAAATTGACTTCGATATTTTCAATATCCAAGCGTCCCGCTTCAACCTTGGAAATATCCAAAATCTCGTCAATGATCTTAAGCAACTGGTGACCACTCCGCATGATCGTGTTCAAGTTCTGCACACGTTCTTCCGCGCTTAGATCCGCATTCAACAACAATTCCGCAAAGCCCAGCATCGCGCCAAGGGGTGTGCGAATCTCGTGGCTCATATTCGCAAGAAACTGCGTCTTTGCGACACTCGCAGCGACAGCAGCTTGTTTGGCGTCAAAGATTTCATCTTCCGCCACTTTGCGATCGTGAATATCCATACTGGTGCCAATCCACGAAGTGACTTTATCAAGGATATCAAATTCAGGGACCGCTCGCAGAGTATGCCAGCGCATTTGTCCATCGTTACGGCGAATACGAATTTCGATCTCAAAAGGAGAACCCGTATTCATCGCGCCGATCCAGGCCTTCAGGAAAATCCTTAAGTCTTTAGGATGAACCGCGTCCTGCCAACCGGCACCGATGCTCTGTTCTTGACTGAGGCCCGTGTAGTCCGTCCAAAGTTTGTTGAAGTAATCCAAAGTCCCATCGACTTTCGATTTCCAAATCATCACAGGCACGGCATCAGCCAGATTGCGGTAACGCTTCAGAGTTTCCATTTCAAACTGAGCTAGCTGCAAAATGCGGCTTTGACGCTCCGTCTGACGGATCATCTCCGTTTGTTCCTGCAATTGACGTTTCTTTAAATAGAGGTCCGTAAAAAAATTAACTTTGGATCGCAGAATCTGCGGCTCAAACGGTTTGAAGATGTAATCCACCGCGCCCACTTCGTAGCCGCGGTAAATGTGCATGTCATCCTTGTTGATAGCCGTAACGAAAATAATCGGCGTGTGACGGTATTGCTCTACTTGGCGAATGTGACGAGCGGTTTCGAAACCGTCCATCTCGGGCATCTGCACATCTAGCAAAATCATCCCAAAATCGTATTGACTGAGCAAGCGCAAGGCCTCTTTGCCCGACTGCGCCCGCACCAGATTCACGTTGGGAAGATTCAGAACGGCTTCTAAAGCGATTAGTCCATCTAACCGGTCGTCAACAATCAGAATATCAACTGGAGGATGTCTCAAACTCATCTAGGTTTCCGCTTTTGTAGTGCTCTCAACATTATTGTTTTTGATCCAAGAATACATTACCGCCAAAAGATGATTTTCGTCCACCGGTTTGGTCACATAATCCGATGCTCCAGCTTCCAAACACTTCTCACGATCTCCCTTCATCGCTTTCGCGGTCAGTGAAATAATTGGAAGTTTAGTGAATTCCACGAGTTTACGAATTCCGCGAGTGGCTTCAATACCATCCATCTCTGGCATCATTGTATCCATCAACACCAAGTCTGTATCCGGATTCTCTTTAAGCACTGCGATACCTTGTTTGCCGTTCTCCGCGTAGATGACGTTCATACCACGCATTTTTAAAATGCTTGTAAGCGCAAAGACGTTGCGCACATCATCATCCACGACAAGGACTTTCTTGCCGGTGAAATCTGCATCCAACGGTAGCGCTTCCGCCTCGCGAATTACCTCTGCCGGCTCCAGTGTTCCTAACACATCACCCACGTATTTCTGCGGGAGATACAAAGTGAACATACTACCGTGGTTTGGCTCACTCTGCACTTCGATGATACCGCCGAGAAGTCTTGCGATCTCGCGGCTGATGGTGAGGCCCAGCCCCGTGCCGCCGTATTTACGGCTAGTCGTTCCGTCTGCTTGTTGGAAGGCTTCAAAGATGAGTTTTTGTTTTTCAGGCGCGATACCGATACCTGTATCGGTCACACGGAACATAAACACATTCTTCGCTTTGATACCAAGCTCATCCGCATGAGCACGATCTGCTAAACCGACATCGAGTCTCACGCTGCCTTTTTCAGTGAACTTAAAGGCATTAGAGAGCAAGTTCTTAAGAATTTGCTGCAAACGATTTTCATCTGTGAACATCGCTTTCGGCAAGTTCGGCGCCATACCGACCGTGAACTCGAGGCTCTTATGTTCAGCCACAGGACGGAAGGTCTGTTCCAAGTACTCTTGCATGCTGTCGAGCTCGACCGCCTTCGGATTCACCGGCATTTTGCCAGCTTCCACTTTGGAAAGATCCAAGATCTCGTTGATGAGTGCCAACAAGTCCTGACCTGCTGAGTGGACCGTACTTGCAAACTTCACTTGCTCGCTTGTCAGGTTTTTATCGCGGTTTTCCGCCAAAGTTTTTGAAAGAATCAGCAAACTATTCAGTGGCGTACGGAGTTCATGCGACATATTTGCCAAGAATTCCGATTTGTACTTCGAAATAAGCGAGAGCTGTTCGGCTTTCTCTTCGAGTGAGCGCGACGCCAACTCGACCTCTTGGTTTTTGACTTCGAGGAGTTTTGCTTTGTCCTCGAGTTCTTTTGCCTGAGCTTCCAGTTCGGCATTGGAACGTTTCAACTCTTGGAGGAGCTCTTCCGTTCTCATACTTGATGAGATCATATTCAGGATAACACCGATGGAATCCATCAGCTGATCCAAGAAGTTGATATAGTTTTGTGAGAACGTGCGGGTTGACGCCAGTTCAATCACCGCTTTCAACTCGCCCTCGAAGAGAACTGGCAACACAATGACGTTGCGTGGTTTTTGGTCGTGCAAGCTGGAGCTAATAATAACGTAATCATCTTGAGGATGAGTGAGCAGAATACGTTTTTTCTCAAATGCACACTGGCCGACCAAGCCCTCTTTCATGCGATATCGATTGGAAACATTTTTTCTTTCTGTGAACGCGTAGCTTGCAATGAGGTTCAGGCTTTGCTGCTCTTCGCTTTCGGTTTCTAACATGAAAAACGTGCCTTGATGCGCATCCACGAGTGGAGTCAACTCAGACATAATCAACTGTGCCACCGCAGTGACAGAACGTTGACCTTGCATCATGCTTGAGAATTTCGCGAGGTTGGTTTTCAACCAGTCTTGCTCGGTATTTTTCTGAGTGGTGTCTTTTAAGTTACCGATCATGAAGTTGATATTTTCTGAGAGCGCCGCAACTTCACCTTGGGCTTCAACCGTGATCGAGCGAGTGAGGTCGCCTTTGGTAACTGCGGTCGACACTTCCGCGATCGCACGAACCTGCGCTGTTAAGTTCCCCGCCAGCTGATTCACGTTGTCAGTTAAGTCTTTCCAGGTTCCCGCAGCGCCAGGTACTTTCGCCTGACCACCCAGCTTTCCTTCGATACCGACCTCACGAGCTACCGTGGTTACCTGATCTGAGAATGTTCTCAGTGTATCCGTCATAGAGTTGATGGTTTCAGCAAGAGCCGCCACTTCCCCTTTGGCTTCAAGAACGAATTTTTGATTCAAGTCGCCGTTTGCGACGGCAGTGACGACTTTCACGATACCACGGACTTGCGTGGTCAAATTTGATGCCATGAAGTTTACGTTATCGGTCAAATCTTTCCAGGTTCCCGCAACACCCGGAACGCGGGCTTGGGCTCCCAGCTTACCTTCGATACCCACTTCGCGCGCAACCGTTGTTACCTGATCGGCGAAAATTCTCAGGGTGTCCGTCATAGAGTTGATGGTTTCAGCAAGAGCCGCCACTTCCCCTTTGGCTTCAAGAACGAACTTCTGATTCAAGTCGCCGTTTGCGACGGCCGTTACGACTTTCACGATACCGCGGACTTGCTTAGTCAGATTGGATGCCATGAAGTTTACGTTATCAGTGAGATCCTTCCAAGTTCCAGAAACCCCTTTTACTTCCGCTTGTCCGCCCAGACGGCCTTCAGTACCTACTTCCTTCGCCACGCGAGTGACCTCGGCTGCGAATGAAGACAACTGATCCACCATCTTATTGATAACATCTTTAATTTGCAGGATTTCACCTTTGGCTTCAACCGTGATCTTTTGTCCCAGATCGCCAGATGCAATCGCGGTCGCCACTTTGGAAACGTCACGCAACTGCACTGTTAAATTTGATGCCATGGTATTTACGTTATCGGTCAGATCTTTCCAGGTACCAGAGACACCTTTTACATCGGCCTGACCACCCAACTTCCCTTCGGTTCCTACTTCCTTCGCCACGCGAGTTACCTCAGAGGCAAATGAATTCAGCTGATCCACCATCGTATTGATGGTGTCTTTCAATTCGAGGATCTCGCCGCGGGCATCAACGGTGATCTTTTGTGATAAGTCCCCTTTTGCGACGGCTGTGGTTACTTTGGCGATATTACGTACTTGAGTAGTTAAATTATTCGCAAGACCATTTACGTTATCCGTCAAGTCTTTCCAAGTTCCAGCGACACCCTTAACGTCTGCTTGTCCGCCCAGACGGCCTTCGGTACCCACTTCCTTCGCAACACGAGTTACTTCGGCAGCGAAGCTTCTTAATGTATCCACCATCGTATTGATGGTGTCTTTCAATTCGAGGATTTCACCTTTTGCATCAACAGTGATTTTTTGTGATAAGTCACCTTTTGCAACTGCAGTGGTTACTTTCGCAATGTTACGAACCTGCGCTGTCAGATTGTTCGCTAGACCGTTTACGTTGTCGGTTAAATCTTTCCAGGTACCAGACACGCCTTTTACTTCTGCTTGTCCGCCCAGACGGCCTTCGGTACCTACTTCCTTTGCAACACGAGTTACTTCGGCAGCGAAGGAATTCAACTGATCCACCATGACGTTGATGGTGTTCTTTAGTTCGAAGATCTCACCCTTCGCGTCGACCGTGATTTTTTGTGACAAGTCACCCTTCGCAACCGCGGTCGTCACCTTCGCGATGTTACGTACTTGGTCCGTCAAGTTTCCGGCAAGACCGTTTACGTTGTCGGTCAAATCCTTCCAGGTACCAGACACACCTTTTACCTCAGCTTGTCCGCCGAGTTTTCCTTCGGTACCTACTTCCTTCGCCACACGTGTTACTTCGGAAGCAAATGATGACAGCTGATCCACCATCTTATTGATAACATCTTTGATTTGCAGGATTTCACCTTTGGCTTCAACCGTGATCTTTTGTCCGAGATCACCATTCGCGATCGAAGTCGCCACTTTAGATACGTCACGCAACTGGACTGTAAGATTGGAGGCCATCGCATTTACATTGTCGGTCAAATCTTTCCAAGTACCAGACACACCTTTTACGTCCGCCTGACCACCGAGTTTTCCTTCGGTACCTACTTCTTTCGCCATACGAGTTACTTCGGCGGCGAAACTTCTTAATGTATCCACCATTGTATTGATGGTGTCTTTCAGTTCGAGGATCTCCCCTTTCGCATCAACGGTGATTTTTTGTGATAAGTCTCCATTAGCTACGGCGGTGGTTACTTTCGCAATATTACGAACCTGTGCTGTCAAATTGTTCGCAAGACCGTTCACGTTGTCTGTTAAGTCTTTCCAAGTACCAGACACACCTTTTACATCCGCCTGACCACCGAGCTTACCTTCGGTACCTACTTCCTTCGCCACACGAGTTACTTCGGAGGCGAATGAATTCAGCTGATCCACCATGACGTTGATGGTGTTTTTCAATTCAGAGATTTCGCCGCGGGCATCAACGGTGATCTTTTGTGACAAGTCGCCTTTTGCAACCGCAGTCGTTACTTTTGCGATGTTACGAACCTGTGCTGTCAGATTGTTCGCAAGACCGTTCACATTATCTGTCAGATCTTTCCAAGTACCAGACACACCTTTTACATCGGCCTGACCGCCCAGACGGCCTTCGGTACCTACTTCCTTCGCAACGCGCGTTACTTCGGCAGCGAATGAGGACAACTGATCCACCATGACGTTGATGGTGTTCTTCAACTCGAAGATTTCACCTTTCGCGTCGACCGTGATTTTTTGTGACAAGTCACCCTTCGCAACCGCAGTCGTCACCTTCGCGATGTTACGTACCTGGTCCGTCAAGTTCCCTGCAAGGATGTTTACATTATCAGTTAAGTCACGCCAGATTCCCGAAGCTCCACGAACATCGGCCTGACCTCCCAGCTTTCCTTCGGTCCCTACTTCCTTCGCAACACGTGTTACCTCGGAGGCGAATGAATTCAGCTGGTCTACCATCGCATTGGCTGTCGTACCAATGCGGAGGAATTCTCCTTTGACCGTACGTCCATCGATTTCAAGCGACATCTTCTGCGACAAATCCCCTTTCGCCACGGAGGTGATAACGCGGGCAACTTCGGTCGTTGGTTGTACAAGGTCCCCAATCAATAAATTGACGGAGTCCACACTCGTTGCCCAGGCGCCACGAACCGTTCCCATGGACACACGCTCTGACATCTTACCTTCTTGGCCCACAGTGTTCCGAACGCGGGAGAATTCGTTCGCCATGCTTTCATTGAGTTCGATGATGTCATTCAGAACCTCACCGATCTCGGCGATGATCCCTTCACGAAGTTCCGGCATGCGCACATTGAACTCGCCACGACGAACTGCTTTTACGGTGAAAAGCAGCTGTCGTAGCTGTTCATGAGTAATACTTGAGGAATAAGCGGTCTCAGGCATCTCGCGATAAAAAGATGGCTCAGCGATGGGAGGGGCTGATGCTTTACTACTTTTCGTCACGGTGGCTTTTTGATTTTTGCCAAGCTTTGCTTTTTTAAGTTCGGCAGTTTGTGAAGACTTTAATGATGGTTTTTCCATGAAACCAGATCCCCCTTGAATTTTTTATAGTTTTCGATCACTAGCATGGAGGCCACGTTAAAAAGTAATGACGATTTCTTCACACGTTAAAAAAAGATCAAGAAAGATTTAAATTTAGTTTGTTTATTTGGGTCTGGTGACGAACTTATGACGATTTCGTCATAATGCCCGGGAAAAAAGCCCCGGGCAGAGATGATTTTATGCGCTGTATCTTTGGGTTTAAGGAGCTTGGATGTTAGACCAAGAGCCAGATCCTCGAGGCGACATTCATCCAGTTCTCTTGCAAACTGGACCGGCTCATTTATGAATTTACCCTAAAATAAATAAATGAAGTTTTTGGTTCATCTTCTCGTCTTGTTAAGCCTGGGCTTGCCTGCTCTTGCTAAAACAAAACACAAATCAAAATCACCTCTGCAAGCGGATCCTGCCTGGGTAGAGCAAGAACTCTCGCGCATGGGCCTTTCGCAAAGCTTTATCACGGAATCCATGAAGTACTATGAGCCGAATAGTTTTGATCCTGTGGTGACATTGAACTTGCTGGGCTTTCTTCGCCCCGCAGGCGAGCACATGAATCGCGTGAATGCGGAGGCTGTACGTGAGACTCAGAGTTTCATTCGCGATAATCAAGATTCTTTTGAATTAGCAGAAGAAAAATACCAGGTGCCGCCGAACGTGATCTCGGCTCTGCTGTGGATCGAAACTCGCCACGGCGACAATATGGGAAAGTTTCATATCGTCAGTGCCTACCTGCACCTTTTGCAAGCGAATCAAAAGAAAAACCGGGTGCTGCTCACAAAGTTGGCCTTTGAAAAAAACAAAGCCGAACAGCGCTTCACCAAAAAAGAACTTCGCAAAAAAATGGCGGAGCGAACAAAGTCCAAAGCTCAGTGGGCGCGCGAGCAAATCATCGCGCTCGCATCGATTCGCAAGAAGAAACATTTGGATCTTAAAACTCTGCGCGGATCCTATGCGGGGGCTTTTGGTCTTTCTCAATTCATTCCGTCGAGTTATTTGGAATACGCGAAACCGGCAAAGCGTGGCGCTGTTGCGAAACTCACTGAGGCCCCGGATGCGATTATGAGTGTAGCCTACTATCTTCACCGCAGCGGCTGGAAAAATGCCAAGCCTCAATCCCATGTGGATGCGTTGATGAAGTACAACAACAGCCGCGACTACGCCGATAGTATTTTGGAAATTTCAAAACAATCCCTCGCCGCACGCGGTCCGGTGAAAGATAATCGCAAGATCTCGTCAACCAAAGACGACGACGCTAAGTAAGCATTCCCCACGTTTGCAGCAAATCACTGTCTCGATGCCAGCGCTCTCCGATATCCGTTCGATAGAACATATTGGGAACTTGAATATTTTTGATGCGCGAATAGGCTTCTTTGCGCGCATCATCCATGGTCGATCCCGCTCCCGTGACCACCATCGAGTAACCCGAAGTTCCCGTCAGCAGCCACTCCCCATCGACGAGTTTGATTTCACAGGGATAAACACCTTCTGTCGTCGGCCGTTTGAAAACCACCGGCGCATCTTCCGAGAATTTTTTAAAGGTATCGTAGTCCGAAAATGGAAATGGCGGCACCG
>Ga0255338_1001635_pt1 | contig 40089 bp, 36 predicted proteins | sample MeOH1_35cm_T4_19_FD_203715 | JGI IMG/M metagenome (GOLD analysis project Ga0255338, IMG submission 203715) | Sandy soil microbial communities from University of British Columbia, Vancouver, Canada - MeOH1_35cm_T4_195 | ecosystem: Engineered > Artificial ecosystem > Sand microcosm > Unclassified ... | reverse complement strand
ATGGTGTCTTCGGACAGGCCCTTCGGGGCCTTCTCGGATTCGATGTCGGTGACGAACCCGTATTTGTATTGATCAACGTCGATGAGGCGGACCTTGTCGACGGTCTCTTGTACAGCCGGCATTCTTCCCTCCGCTCACGGTTTCAAGGACCGCGGGTTGGATTTGTCGGTTATGGTCGGGTCGCTCGGTGCGTTGCGATCGTTCCTGGTGACGCCGCCTCAGGCGGCCATGTTCGGTTGCTTCTTAAGTAATGACGAAACCACCGTATTCCAAGCAGTTAGCAGCATTTCAACCTCGCTTTCGCGGGTGTCCCAGCCGAGGCTGATGCGCAGCGCGCTGGCCGCCAGAGCCGGTTCCACCCCCATCGCCTGAAGCACGTGCGAGGCCTGAACCTTGCCGGAGGAGCAGGCGGAACCGGACGACAGGGCTATCCCGTTGAGATCGAAGGCGATTAGCGCCGTTTCCGCCTTGATGCCGGGAACCGCGACCAGCGTGGTGTTGGGCAACCGCTCAGCGGAAGCGCCGAAGACCACTGCCTGGGGTGTCGCGGCCTTGATGCCGGCCTCGAGCCGGTCGCGCAAACCGGCCATGCGAACAACGTCCACCTCGCGCGCCATGCGGGCGGCCTCGGCGGCGGCGCCAAAGCCGGCGATGGCGGCAACATTCTCGGTGCCGGCGCGCAGGCCGCGCTCCTGCCCGCCGCCACGAATCAAAGGCTCGGCAATATGAATGTCGTCCCGGCGCACCAGGGCGCCGGCGCCCTGCGGCCCACCGAGCTTGTGCGAGGAAAGACTCATTAGGTCGGCGCCGAGGGCCGTCATGTCGCAGTCAACGCGGCCAACGCCCTGTACAGCGTCGACGTGCAGCAGGCCGTTCGCCGCGTGCACGATGTCGGCGATTGCCGGGATCGGCTGGACGACGCCGGTCTCGTTATTGGCGAGCATCACCGAGACCAGCGGCCGCGCGGCCCGCAGCAAATATCGCTCAAGCTCGACCAGATCGATGCAGCCGTTGCCGTCGACCGGCAGAATTTCGACTTGCTCGGGCGCGAAGCGGCCCCCCGCCAGCACCGACGGATGCTCGACCGCCGAGACGAACAGCCGGTCGCGCCGCTCTTTCCGTCCGCCGACCTCCAGGACCGGGGTCAACGCCAGCGCATTGGCCTCGGTCGCGCCGCTGGTGAAAGTGACGTTCTTGGCCTCGGCGCCCACGAGCGCGGCCCCCTGGGCCCGTGCCTTCTCCAGGAGCCCACGGGCCGCCCGGCCCTCGGCATGGACGGAGGAAGCATTGCCGGGGCGGCCGAGCGCCTCGGCCATGGCGGCGCGCGCCGCCGGTCGCAGCGGCGCAGTCGCATTCCAGTCGAAATAGGCCCGCGCACTCATTGCCATTATCGCTACTTGGCTACCTTTCGGTCGCTAGGCCCCGTAAAAAGCTTGCTTTTTGCCCCGGGCGTCATGTTAGAAGCCGTCCGTTCATGACCGAAGGGCAGCTTATAGCCTGTGTCGCGACCGTGAACAGCGGAAATCATATAATTAGAATAATTCCAAACTGTTGTCCGGTCAGCCAGTCGCCGGACGTGGTGCAAATCGAACGCCGTAATTAACTGTTGCGGCAGCCAGTCTCGAGGTCGATCGCAATGCCTGAGGTCATCTTCACCGGTCCCGCCGGACGTATCGAGGGCCGGTATCATCCGGCGCGGCAGAAGAACGCGCCGATCGCCATCGTGTTGCACCCGCACCCGCAGTTCGGCGGCACGATGAACCACCAGATCATCTACCAGCTCTACTACCAGTTCGTGCACCGCGGCTTCTCCGCCCTGCGCTTCAACTTCCGCGGCGTCGGCCGCAGCCAGGGCTCCTTCGACCACGGCACCGGCGAACTGTCGGACGCGGCGGCCGCGCTCGACTGGGCCCAGACCATCAATCCGGAGGCCAAGAGCTGCTGGATCGCCGGCTTCTCCTTCGGCGCCTGGATCGGCATGCAGCTTCTGATGCGCCGTCCGGAAATCGAGGGCTTCATCTCGATCTGCCCGCCGGCCAATCTCTACGACTTCTCGTTTCTCGCGCCCTGCCCGTCCTCGGGCCTGATCATTCATGGCGACAAGGATGCCGTGGTGCCGGCCAAGGACGTCAACACGCTGGTCGAGAAGCTCAAGACCCAGAAGGGCATCGTCATCGAGCAGAAGGTGGTGCAAGGCGCCAACCACTTCTTCGACGGCAAGGTCGAGCCGCTGCTGACCTCGATCAGCCAATATCTCGACAAGCGCCTGAAGACCCCCGAGCGCAAGCCGGCGGCGTAACCGTCATTCCGGGGCGCGTGTGCAGCACGCGCGCCCGGAATCCAGAAACAATTCCAGAAAGTCATGCTGGATTCCGGGTTCGCGCCTTCGGCGCCCTGGAATGACCGATTCTTACGGCCGCGCCACCACCCCGCCACTCATCGGCCGCGCAATGCCGGTCGTGTGCGGGAACGTGATCGGCAGATCGTTAAGCGTGCGCACCGCCAAGTAAGCGAAGGCCTGCGCTTCGATCGATTGCGACGACCAGCCGACGGCGTCGGCGGTTTCGACCGTCGCGGGATCAAGCCGCTCCGCCAACATGCGCATCAACGTCGGATTGCGCGCGCCGCCGCCGCAGACGATCCACGCCTTCGGCGGCTTCGGCAGATGCGGCACGACGCGCGCAACCGAAGCGGCAGTCAGCGCGGATAAGGTGGCCGCGCCGTCGGCAACGGAAAAATCCGGCAGACCGATATTGGCGAAAGCAAAAGCATTGCGGTCGAGCGACTTCGGACAGGGCTGATCGAAGAACGGATGCTCGAGCACACGCGCGACGAAATCTTCGTGCACGCGGCCACGCGCGGCCTGGTCACCGTCGCGGTCAAGCGGCGCGCCGGTGCGCGCGCGCATGAAGTCGTCGATCAGCGCGTTGCCGGGCCCGGTGTCGCAGGCGACCGGATCGCCGCCATCGACCCAGGTGACATTGGCGACGCCGCCGACATTGAGCACTGCGATCGGGTGCGGGTGACTTAAGTCCCGCGCCAGCGCTTGATGAAACACCGGCACCAGCGGCGCCCCCTGCCCGCCGGCCGCGACATCGGCAGCACGGAAGTCGTAAGCGACCGGCAGCTTGAGCCTTTGCGCCAGCGCGGGGCCGTCGCCGATCTGCACCGTCAGCCGCAGCTCGGGCCGGTGGATCACCGTCTGACCATGAAAGCCGACGATGTCGACGCTCGCACGATCAATGTCATTGTCGCGAAGAAAGCGCTCGACCACTTCGGCATGCACGGCGGTGACGAATTCTTCCGCCTCCTTGAGCACGCCCAGCCGCATCCAGCGGTCGGTGAGCTTGGCACCTTCCGTCAGCGCCGTCCGCAGCAGCTCGCGCTCGGCCTCCGTATAAGGCCGGTAGCCAGCCGGCCCGAAGGCAGCGATCCGTTCGCCGTCCGTCTCGATCAAGGCCACGTCGACACCGTCGAGCGAGGTACCGCTCATCAGCCCGATCGCCCGCACCACCCCTGCCAACGCCCAGTCCCCATATTCGTGGCGCATGATCTTGCCCGAAAACCGGTACCCACTTTTCGGGATCGTGCGCTGAGTTGAATCCGACGCCGGACCTGTTACACCACCCGCCCGAGGGAAGCGACCCGCCTGCCGAGTGATGTCAATGAGCGCCTATAAGTCTGAATTTCTTAATATTCTCGCCGAACGTGGCTTCATCCACCAGGTTTCCGAGCCGGAGACCCTGGACGCGCGTGCCAAGGACGGCACCATCTCCGCCTATATCGGCTACGACTGCACCGCCCCCTCGCTGCATATCGGCCATCTGCTGCCGACGATGATGCTCTACTGGCTTCAGCAGACCGGCCACCGGCCGATCGCGTTGATGGGCGGCGGCACGACGCGCGTCGGCGACCCGTCCGGCAAGGACGAAAGCCGCAAGGTGCTGAGCGAAGAGACGATCAACGAGAACCTTGCGTCGATCCGCAAGACCTTCTCGAAATTCCTGAAGTTCGAGGCCGATGGTGGCAACGCCGTCATGGCCAACAACGCCGACTGGCTAAACACGCTTAACTACATCGATTTCCTGCGCGACGTCGGCCGACATTTCTCGGTCAACCGCATGCTGTCCTTCGACTCGGTGAAGCTCCGGCTCGAGCGCCAGCACGAACTCTCCTTCCTCGAATTCAACTACATGATCCTGCAGGCCTACGATTTCGTCGAGCTGAACAAGCGCTACGGCTGCACGCTGCAGATGGGCGGCTCCGACCAATGGGGCAACATCGTCAACGGCATCGATCTCGGCCGGCGCATGAACAATGCGCATCTGTTCGCGCTGACCGCGCCGCTGATCACCACCGCCTCCGGCGCCAAGATGGGCAAGACCGCCGCCGGCGCAGTGTGGCTCAACGCCGACCTGGTGAGCCCCTACGACTACTGGCAGTTCTGGCGCAACACCGAGGACGGCGACGTGTCGCGTTTCCTCAAGCTGTTCACCGTGCTGCCGCTCGACGAGATCGCCAAGCTTTCGGCGCTGAAGGGCGCCGAGCTCAACGAAGCCAAGAAGGTGCTCGCCACGGAAGCGACCTCGCTGATGCATGGGCGCGAGGCGGCGGACGCGGCGGCCGAGACCGCGCGGAAAACCTTCGAGGAAGGCGCGCTGTCAGAGAGCCTGCCGACGGTCGAGATCGCACGCGCCGAGCTCGACAAAGGCGTCGGCGTATTGATCGCCTTCGCGGAGAAGACAGGCCTCGTCTCATCGAACGGCGAAGCCCGCCGTCAGATCAAGGCCGGCGGCTTGAAGGTCAACGACGTGACCATCACCGACGACAAGATGACGCTGACGTCGAAAGACCTGACGCCGGAAGGCGTGATCAAGCTTTCGCTCGGCAAGAAGAAGCACGTGCTGCTGAAGGCGGCGTGATTTGCAGGACCCTTAGCCGACCTCATCTTGTCGGCTGCGGGGGCGGCACGAAATTCCGGTCGAAGCTCCCCGGCGACGGGATGAACTTGCGCAAGAGCCCAGGCGCGATTGCCGTCACCGGGTTGACGGAAACGCGCGGCGAACCGGGTGAGCCGGTCGCCTCATACGTGATGCCGACCAAGCCCTCGTTGCTGCCGCCACCAAGGAACAGACCGACGATCGGGATCTGGCCGAACATATTGTTCAAGCCATAGAACGGCACGAAGGTGCCGCGCAGATGCACCTCGTCGCGCACATAATCGATGTTGCCTTCGACCGTGGCACCGACCAGCGGGCCGCGCACGATGCCGTCCCGGATCGACATCCTACCGGTGGCGCGCGTGAAGTCGGCGCGCATTTCGGAGAACTCGACCGCGCCGCGCCCTGCCCCGCCCGGCGCGTTCGACACGACACGCTCGAGCGCCGGCTCGCCGCGCACCACGAAGCTGCGGATGTATAAGGTGCCGACCTGCGGTGCATGATCCGGCGTCGGCGGATCCATCGCCACCCACATCTGACCGCCGAACATGCGCGGATACGTGTCGGTGAAGCGGAACAGCGCGCCGGCGTCGTCGGTCTCGAAGTAAATGACCTGATGATTGTCGCGCGCGCGCAGGCGCAAGTCGCCGATCAGCGGCGTATCGCGCCCGATCTTGGAGCTCATCGACAGGCTGCGGACATTGCCGTTGCGACGCGTGAGCTTGAGATCGAGCCCGCGCAAAGTCTCGCCGTTGTGGCCGGCGACGGTGCCGATCTTGATGTCGAGATCGATGTCGGTCGGCTTGCCTTTGCCCTTGTCGCCGCCCGAACCGGCCAGCGACGACTTTACGAAGTTGCGGCCGTCATAGACATCGCCGCGCATTACGACGCGCAACACATTGTCGTTGCCGCGGTCGGCCTTCAGCGTAACCTTATCGCCTTCCGAAAGGCTGAAGACGGGGAAGTTCGCGCTCGCAATATCGCCGCCCGCGTCGAGCTCGATCGCGCCCTTCACGGAGGCGCCGCCTCCCTCGATGACGAGATCGTCGAAGCGAAGACCTTTCGGCGACTTGGTCATCGTATAGGTGGCGCGCGCAGCCTTGCCGGCCGGCTTCACCCAGCCCGGCAGGAGATTGTCGATTTTTACCGGCGTGAGATCGGACTCAACGGTCATCCGGTCGTCGGTGACGTTATCGCCGACGCGGCCCGTCATTCGAATAGGAATCGTGCCGACCACAGCGCTGCCCAGATCGAAGCCGATCCGTTTGCGGGCCGCGTCGTCGAGGTTCGCGGTCAGACGCAGTTCGGCATCGATATCGCGCTTCTGCTTGCGCACCTCGATCGAGGCCGGCGTGCCATTCACCTTCACGTCGCCCTTGATCTGATAGGCGTCGCTCGACGCAACCACCTTGAGCGCTGCCGCCTCAACCCTCTGCCCCATCAAGAGCTTGTCGGCGGCAAAATTGGTGAGGTCGGCATTGATGACGTAACTGGCGGAATTGGGCGGCGCGTTCTTACCAAGCAGGAAGTTGACCGTGACCTGAGCGGCGATGGTCCCGCGGCTGGTAGCGGGGTCGAGCGAAAGGCCGACGATGTCGCGCATGCCATCGCTCGCAAGGAAGGCGGCAGCGGAGGGCACCGTGCCGTCGATGCGAAACGTCGCTCGCGCCTTCGAGGGCTTCGGATGCGTATCGGGCATTTCGAACAGGCCGCCCGCAATGCTGAGCTTGCGGCCTGGCGACACTTCGACCGTGCCACGGCCGAGATTGATCGCCGCGGTCGAGCCGGTGATGCGCACGGTCAGGTCGGCATCGCGGATCGCCGGCAGATCGTCAACCGGCCGCAAGGTCGTGCCGCTGGTCTCGATATCGACCGAGAGCGCGTCATCGGCCATGTGCGGGCCCTTCTCGTCGTAATGCGACAGAGGCGCGTTACCGGCGATCACGATGCGCTCGACCATGCCGCCGGAGATGTGATCGGCGACCCAGGCGCGTACGGCGGTCGCGGCGAAGGATGGCCACATCCGTTTCATCACCGTCATCGGCATGCGATTGGCGGCGACGCCAAAAGTAAGTTGCGGGTCGGCGTTGGAGAAGTCGAGACTGCCGGAGACCGCGACGCCGAAATTGAACGAGGGTCGCGTGTCGATGCGGCGGAAGTCACCTTGCTCCAGGTCGATGCGCTTGCGGGTTGGATCGATGCGCAGGCGCGCGTTTGCGCGGTTGAGCGCAACGCTCTCCTGGTCGGGCTGATTGGCCGCAAGAATGATCGGATCGATCACCGCGTCGCCACGCGCCAAGGTCAGCAGCCAGGCCGTGCCGTTCGCAGGCGGGGCCTCGAGCATGGCGCGCATGGTGAACTGGTTGCCGTCAGCCTGCACTTGGAACGGCATAATGAGGTTTTTGCGGCGCGCATCCCAATTGAGGCCGAATTCCCCGCGCTCGACATGGATGTCTCGCCGCGGATCCTCGCGGTCGGCGATCGTGCCCGCATCCACGAGAACCTGCCCCTGCAACATCTGCGGCACGCCATCAGCCCCAATCTCGGCGCGGATACTCGCCGATATCGGCAGATCCGCGTCGACGGCACCCTCGCCGAGCCGTAGGGCGAGCATGAGATCGCGGGTGGAGACTTTGCGCGCTTCGATGCCAACAGCGCGAACTCCGTCCTCAAGCGGGCGCATGGCGGCGCTCAGAACCCAGGGACGGGCAGCATTGACCGATTCAAGTTTGAAGATGACGCCACCCTGATGCGGACGCGTCACGCTGGCATTGATACGGTCGAAGCTGATGCGCTTGCCGTTGCGCTGGTCCTCGACCACTAAGCGCCCGTCCTTCAGACCGAGTTCGCGCAGATCGGCGATCTCGCCGCTGCCGATATTATCGATCCACGTCAACGCGCCGGCAAATTCCTGCAGGCCATCCTTGGCCGGTGTCTCTGCCGGCGACGGCGCGGGCACGGGCGCGGCCGTCTCCGGTGCGGGCTGCGTCACAGGCGCCGGGGCGGTGGCGATCGGACGCTTGTCGGCACCGGCAAAGACGGTGACGCGACCGTCGGTCTCGATGCGGACCGACATCTCGGCGCCAACCAAGTTGAGACTCTGCGCACGCAATTCGCCTGACAGCAGGCTACGGCCTGAGATGCCCACTTCCGCCTTAGGCGCGCTCGCCACCACATTGCCTTCGGCGTCGCGCACCACGATGTCGCGCAGCCGCAAGGCCGTGTGGCCTCTCGCGTCGCGCTCAATCTGGGTGCCACCGACGCTGACCGAGTGCTTGTTGCCGAAGTTCTGCTCGATCGCGGCCTTCAGCCAAGGCGTGACGATATCGAGCTCGATCGGTCCCGACGACAGGCGCCACCACAGCCCGGCCAAGCCTACCGCGACCAGCACGAAGGCGATGGCACTGCCCCAGACGAGACGGCGCAGCCAGCGATGCCGGCAGAACCACAGCAGCGCATGGCGCAATTCGTTCCCGGCATGGCGCAGGCCCCGGAGCGCGCGGTGTTGACGCGCTGCTTTGCTTTTCCGGTGTTCGTGGTCTCTGCCTGTCATGCCCTAAGGTCTGATAGCTCCGCAGGGAGGAAAGCGCCTGTGCCTACCACAGGATAAACAATGGATGTGCGAGCCCCCTCGCCAACCGCGCATACGCTTTCCGGGACCGGACTGCCGCGAGGGCAGCCCGCCGATGGCGCATCGGGCTGAGGCCGGTTGCGCCCACCCGACGCAAATGGCATTGCCGACATTGACCGGCGGAAAGCGACGAAAGGAAGGCGCATGGCGGGAAAATCCAAGGAGGAAAAGGACTTGAGCGGCGAACTGGTTGCGGGTGCTAAGGCGCCCGCCTTCACGCTGCCGCGCGACGGCGGCGGCAAGGTCTCGCTGAAGGACTTCAAGGGCCGCAATCTCGTCCTCTATTTCTACCCAAAGGCCAACACGCCCGGCTGCACCAAGGAGTCGATCGCCTTTTCCAAGCTGCGCGCGGCCTTCGCTAAAGCCGATACCGAAATCCTCGGTGTCTCCGCCGACCCGGTCAGCGCGCAAGACAAGTTCCGCGACAAGCACAAACTTACCATCCCGCTCGCCTCGGACGAGGCGAAGGAGATGCTCACCGCCTATGGCGCCTGGGGCGAGAAATCGCTGTATGGGCGCAAGTTCATGGGCGTCATCCGCAAAACCTTCCTGATCGACAAGTCGGGCCGCATCGCCAAGGCGTGGCCGAAGGTGCGCGTCGACGGCCATGCCGAAGAGGTGCTGGAGGTCGCCCGCACGTTGTGACCCGAATTCTGCGCCTCCATCCGTAATCCACTGAGCGGGCAAGAGAAATATACCCGCACCCGAATCGTTTTACGGGATTCTTAACCATATCCGATTGATATCGACGTGCCGGGTCCGTGGGCTTCGCCCCCACGGCGCCCTTTGTGGAGCGTCGATGTCGTATTTGTCCTTTTCGTCCCACCATCCGCACCCTCAGGCGGCTCGCCCTCCCGCGCGCACCCAGTCCGCCGCCGCCATGTCGCGGCATGTGCAGCGCGCCTCGCACGACTACACCCTGACCCATCACGGCCGGCAGGTGCGCATCGGCCCGGTCGCCTTCTGGATCGTGGTCGGCACCCTGGTGGTCATGGGCGTGTGGTCGATCGCGACCGGTACCTACTTCGCATTCCGCGACAATGTGCTCTCGCGCCTGATCGGCCGCCAGGCCGAAATGCAGTTCGCCTACGAAGACCGCATCGCCGAACTGCGCGCCCAGGTCGACCGCATCACCAGCCGGCAATTGCTGGATCAAGAACAATTCGAGCAGAAGCTCACCGCGCTATTGAAGCGCCAGGCCATGCTCGAGCAGCGCACCAACACGCTCACGGGTGATGCGCTCACCACCGGCTCGATCAAGCCCGCGCGTACCCCGTCGGCGCCCGAGGCGCCGCCGCCGAAGCTGCGCTCGTCATCGCTCTCGGGCGAGAGCATGACCTTCATGGCCCCGCCCGACCAGTTGCAGTGGCGCGATGGGGCACCGGAAAACAGCCGCACGCTCAGCCGCGCCAAGGCCGGCGGTCTCGAAGGCGTCCTTGCGCGTGTCACGCTCTCGCTCGACAAGGTCGAGAAGCGACAGACCAACGTGCTCGCCGAGACGGAAGAACGCATGGAGGGCAAGGCCAGCCGCATACGCAGCGTGCTCAGCGAGCTCGGCGTCAATCTCGGCAAAGGACACATGCCCGGCATCGGCGGCCCCATGGTGCCGGTAAAGCCGCCGCAGGCAAACGCCAGCGAGTTCGAGAAACAACTCTATCGCATCAGCGTGGCGAAGGCGCAGGTCGAGCGCTTCACCAATGCGCTGGGTACGGTTCCGGTGCGTAAGCCGATCGAGGGCGATATCGAGCTCTCCTCGACCTTCGGCGTGCGCCTCGATCCGTTCCTGCGCCGCCCGGCGATGCATACCGGTCTCGACATGCGCGGTGACACCGGAGATCCGGTGCACGCCACCGCCAGCGGCAAGGTGTCGATTGCCGGTCGCGAAGGCGGCTACGGCAATCTGGTCGAGATCGATCACGGCAACGGCTTTGCCACCCGCTACGGCCATCTCTCGGCCATCGAGGTGAAGGTCGGCCAGCACGTGCGGATCGGCCAGGTGGTCGGCCGCGTCGGTTCGACCGGCCGTTCCACCGGCCCGCATCTGCATTACGAGACGCGCATCAACGACGAAGCCGTCGACCCGCAGCGGTTTCTCAAGGCAGGCATTAAGCTCGGCGCGCTCTGAGCGCCTCTCTACGATTTGCCTTCAACGCCGTAGTCCGCCATGAATTGCCTATAGGCTGTTTAATCGGGGGCGCCTATCGATGCGGATCGGGCCACGCCATCCTTGGCTCGGCGCGGCCGGGTTTCATGTTACCTTGGCGGTGCTTGATCGGTATTACCGTCGGCTCCATCTCCATCGCGCGACGAGCGCCTTTGCGCGCGCGCGCATCAAGGCGATCGGCGACAAGATCGCACGTGGCGAAACCGCCCTTTTGGCAGGCATCTCCGCCGCCGGCACGCATAATGCCGGCGTCGCGCTGATCGAAGTCACGCGCAGCGGCGGGCCCCGCCTCCTCTTCAACAACGAGGAAGAGCGATTTTCCGGGATCAAACACACTAACAATTATCCGGGCCTGTCGATCGCGGCGATGCGGGACGCGCTCGCCCACTCCGGCCGCGACACGAACGCCATCGACGGCTGGTTCAGCGGATGGGATTACGCCGCCTTCGGCGCCACGCTGGTGCGCACGTTCCTGGAAGAAGCGCCCGCCACCATCAGCATGCTGCGCGGCAAGCCGACACCGCTGTTCAACCTGCGCGACATCGACCGCGGCACGCGCGCCGCGCGCCATATCGGCCGTCAACTAGGCGCCGCTCCCGTGCCGTTGATCTGCACGCCGCACCACGAGAACCATGCCTGGTTCTCCTATGCCTCATCGCCCTTCGCACAGGATGGCGCTCCGACGCTGGTGGCGGTGCTCGACGGTGTCGGCGATATGGGCGCAATTTCGATCTACCGCTGCGCGAATGGGCGCATGCAGCGACTTTACAGCAATGACAGCGTCTTCGACTCGCTCGGCATCTACTATGCGATGATTTCGTCGACACAGGGCGGCTGGACCTGGCTGTCGAGCGAAGGGCGTTACATGGGCGCCACCGCCTATGGCGACACCGACCGCAACAGCAATCCGTATTACGCACCGTTGAAGGCGATCTTCCACCTCGCACCGGAGGGCCGCATCTTCATCAATCGCGATCTCGCCAACTGGCCGTGCGATATTATGCATGCGCCTTACACGCAGGCGCTGATCGATATTCTGGGTCCGCCGATCGCGCTCAAGAACATGTGGAATCCGGATGCCGTCTTGCGGGTGGAGGACATCCAGCACAGCGAAAACACGCGCGAGCGGTTCGACAAGGCGGCGGCGACGCAGATGGTGTTCGAGGATGCGCTATTCCACGTCATCGACCACTGGATCGCCACCACCGGATGCCGCCGCTTGGTGCTGACTGGCGGCATCGGACTCAACGCGCTCGGCAATATGCGGCTCATGGAGCGCTTCGAGGACTTGCATCTCTGGGTGCCCCCGACGCCGAACGATGCCGGCATCGCCATCGGCGCCGCGTACATGGGCGCCTATCTTGCCGGTCATGGTGTCGGCGCGCCAATCAGACATGCGTTCTATTGCGGGCTGCCGCCAAGCGAATGCGACATCCGCGCCGCTTTCGCGGCAAGTCCCGATGTTGATTGCATCGAGCTGCCCCCCCTCGACAGCGACGAGGCCCGCGAACGGCTCGGCGATTTCATGGCCTATATGACCGCGCAGGATGCAATCTTCGCGCTCTACCAGGGCGCCGCCGAAACCGGCCCGCGCGCGCTCGGCCATCGCTCGATCCTGGCAAACCCATGCAATCCGGAGACGCGCGCTAATCTCAATGCTCGGGTGAAGTTCCGCGAAGCGATCAGACCCTTGGCACCGATGATGACGCTGGAGGCCGCGAAAGAGTTCTTTGAACTGGCGGATGGTGCGAGCGACTCCGACTACGCCGCCTACAATTACATGGTGCTCACGGCGCACGCAAAACCGGAAGCGCGCATGCGCATTCCATCCGTCGTGCATACCGACGGCACCGGACGTTTGCAGATCGTCCGAGACGATACCGACCCCCTCACCTATGCTTACCTGAAAGCGCTCGGCCGCCGTATCGGCGTCGAGGTCGCAGTCAACACCTCGTTCAACGTCGCAGGCCCAATCGCGCAGACGCCGCAGCAGGCGCTCGAGACGCTGCGTCGCTCGAAAGGACTCGATGCGGTGCTGATGGTCGCGGAAGAAGGCCCGGTATTCGTCGCGCTACACGGCGGTGCCGAAGGTTCCGGCGGGGCGCGCTTCAGGCAATGGCTGCAGATCTGGCAGACCGAGACCGGCTCCCGCATCCAATCCTAAAGCGGCCGCCGCCCACCGAAGAAAATAAAAAAAATCAGATACTTGTGATCCTCTTGAAATCCGTTTTGGCTTTCCTATTTCGCTTGCCGCCGGGTGCACCTTGGCCCGGCGCGGGCGCCGGCGGTGTCCGGCGCGCTGCTCATATTCCATGTTGCTCAACGGAGGATGTGGCTATGAGAAACCTGAACCTCGACCCCTTCTGGCGGACCAGCATCGGCTTCGACCGCCTCTTCGACCTCGTCGATCAAAGCCTCCGCGTCGAACAGGAGGACCAGTACCCGCCTTGCAACATCGTGCGCACCGGCGACAACAGCTACCGCATCTCGCTGGCAGTCGCCGGCTTCAAATCCGACCAGGTCAGCGTCACCGTCGACCAGAACGTCCTGATCGTATCCGGCCGCGCCGAGCAGAAGCAGGACAACGGCGAGTATCTCTATCGCGGCATTGCGGGACGCTCGTTCGACCGGCGCTTCAACCTCGCCGACTACGTCGAGGTAAAGAACGCTTCGCTCGATGACGGCTTGCTGCAGATCGACCTCGTGCGCGAGTTGCCCGAGGCGATGAAACCGCGCCGCATCGAGATCAACAGCGGCAAGGCCGTCGGTCAGGACAAAGTCCGGACCATCGAGCATTCGAAGGCCGCATAAGCCTAAGACAATCTGAGCCCATGACGAGGTGGGTCGGCGCGCCGAGCCGCCTCGGTGGGCGTGGAGGATCGCTATGGATCACACCGCCAAAAAAGTGGATGCCATGACCACCCGCGACGGCAAGTTCGATCTCGACGCGCTGTTGCATCCCGCGAACGCGTTTGCTCACCCGATGGACGTGGTGCGCGATGCCGATCTGACGCTCAACGAAAAGCGGGCCATTCTGGCCTCCTGGGCCTCCGACGCCTGCGCGGTCGAGGCGGCCCCGGGATTGCGCGTCAACCCGGGCGGCCAAGTCGTACACTGGGACGACATCATGGACGCGTTGCGTATGCTGGATGGACAAAGCAACCGCAATGCTTCCGCCCGCACGCGCTCCCGCTGGCGACGGCTCGGCAGTTGGCGCGGCAGTTCGGGCAACGAACCCGGTCACGGCGCTCAGTTCAGTTGAGACATCGCTGTGATCGATACCGCTGCCTTACAGGCGCAGACGCAGCGGTTGCAGGCGGCGCTCATGCAGCGCCGCCTGTGGCCCGCGAACGACAACGACCCACCCGATCCACCGCCGGCACTGAGTCAGCGTCTGCCCCGTGATGATTGGCGCATCATAAAGGCCTTCGGCGCGGCCGCCTGAACCGAATCCAGTTTACCGCTTCCTGTTGCGCGCGCGGCGCTCCAGCATGTTGAGCCCTTCCACCAGCGCCGAGAACGCCATGGCGGCGTAGACGTAGCCCTTCGGCACCTTGGCGCCGAAGCCTTCGGCGATCAGCGTCATGCCGATCATCAACAGGAAGCCGAGCGCCAGCATCACGATGGTCGGATTGGCGTTGATGAAATTGGCGAGTGGCGTGGCCGCGACCAGCATCGCCAGCACGGCGACGATGACGGCGATCACCATGATCGCTATGTGGTCGGTCATGCCGACGGCGGTGATGATGCTGTCGATCGAGAACACCAGATCGAGCATAACGATCTGCCCCATCGCCGCCGCGAAACCGAGGCTCACGTCCTTGCGGTCGAACATGTCCGGGCCCGGATCGGGATCGACCCGGTGATGGATCTCCTTGGTCGCCTTCCACACCAGGAACAAGCCGCCGGCGATTAGGATCAGGTCGCGCCAGGACAGGCCGTGGCCGAAAACGGAAAACAACGGCGTCGTCAGCGTGACAATGAAGGCAACCGATCCAAGCAACGCCAGCCGCAGCACCAGGGCCAGGCCGATGCCGAGGCGACGGCCCCTTTCGCGCTGATCCGCAGGCAGCCGATTGGTCAGAATGGCGATGAAGATCAGATTGTCGATGCCGAGCACGACCTCCATGACGATGAGCGTGGCAAGAGCGGCCCAAGCAGCGGGATCGGCGGCAAGATTCAAGAGTTCGTTCATGGCGTCATGTTCGCATGGCTCGGCGGCGCATCATAGACCCAAGGCACGCTGCGTTACGGCGCGTCACGCCCGATGGCGCACCAACGCGCCAGCGGCGTGGCGAGGAAGTTCAGAAAGTAGGCGTACATCGCGTGCTGCGGCACGATGAAGGTCGCCACCACCGACACAAGCGCCGAGGCGATGAACAGCGCGGTGCGGATATTGCCCACCCGCGCGCGGTCGCGATGCTCGGGCAGGATCTCGAGCCCGCGTAGCCGCAGCGACACCGCCGCGACCACGATCATATTGGCAGCGTAGAGCCAGACCGCCGGCGGCAGGTCGCCGTGCCGGCCCACGATGCCACTCGAGAACGGCACGGAGGTGATGAAGAACAGATGGACAATCGACCAGCTCAAGGCGCCCTGAGAGACCTCTTCGACGCGACGCAGCTCGATCTCGCTTCGCCACTGCGCGGCGAGAACGAAGAAGCTGATGACGTAAGCGAGATATTCCTGGCCAAGATCGCGCAGATGCACGATCAGCTCGGCGCCGTCACGGATACTCAGGTTCGCCGGCAAGCGCACGTCGAGCACCAGCAGCGTCATCGCAAAGGCGAAGATGCCGTCGGTCAGCGCGTCGATGCGGGCCTTAGGGAACGTTCTCATCGCTCGACCGTTCGATCCGCCGCCGCTACGGCGAATCGACCTTTCGGCCGAGTCTACTCGACGTCCTCGATTACGTCCGGCCCACCGCCGAAGGCTTTCTGCGCCAGCGCGGCCTGCATGAACTCGTCGAGGTCGCCGTCGAGCACGCCGGCGGTGTTGGAGGTCGATACGCCGGTGCGCAGGTCCTTGACCATCTGATAGGGCTGCAACACGTAAGAGCGGATCTGATGGCCCCAACCGATGTCGGTCTTGGCCGCCTGCTCGGCTTCGGCCTTGGCCTCGCGCTTCTTTACCTCGATCTCGAACATCTTGGCGCGCAGCATGTCCCAAGCCATCGCACGGTTCCTGTGCTGCGAACGGTCTTGCTGGCATTTCACCACGATGCCGGACGGCTCGTGGATCAGGCGCACCGCGGACTCGGTCTTGTTCACGTGCTGGCCGCCGGCGCCGCCCGACCGCATGACCTCCATCCGCACGTCGCTTTCGTTGATCTCGATCTTGATGCGATCGTCGACCACCGGGAAGACGACGACGCTGGCGAAGGAGGTGTGCCGGCGCGCATTGGAATCGAAAGGCGAGATGCGCACGAGGCGGTGCACGCCGTTCTCGCTCTTGAGCCAACCGTAGGCATTGTGGCCCTTGATCTGAATGGTAGCCGACTTGATGCCGGCGCCCTCGCCTTCGCTCTCTTCCAGCCAGTCGACCTTGTAGCCGTGCTGCTCGGCCCAGCGCACATACATGCGCATCAGCATGTTGGCCCAATCCTGGCTTTCGGTGCCGCCGGCGCCGGCGTGCACTTCGAGATAGCAGTCGTTGGCGTCGGCTTCGCCCGAAAGCAAAGCCTCGAGCTCGCGGCGCGCGACTTCCGCCTTCAACCGCTTGAGCGCGGCTTCGGCCTCGGCGACGGTCGCCTCGTCCTTCTCGGCTTCGCCGAGCTCGATCAGCGTGAGATTGTCCTCGAGGTCCTGCTCGATGCGGCCGATGGCCTTGAGCTGGTCTTCCAGCGCATCGCGCTCGCGCATGCTACGCTGAGCGCGCGCGGAGTCGTTCCAGAAATTCGGGTCTTCGGCTTCTTTGTTCAGTTCGGCGAGACGCCGTTGCGCGGCATCGACGTCAAAGATGCCTCCTCAGCAGCCGCACCGACTGCTTGATTTCCTCGACCAAATTCTGGGTTTCCGCGCGCATCGTTTTCGTCCGTTATGAAACTCGGCTCGGCATGTAGCGTCCTTAGCGGTTACCCGCAACCCCACGCCGGCCGGGCGTTCAGGCGCAATGCACCCGCTTCAAGGCGCGGTAAACCGTCGCGCGGCTGACACCGAGGCGTATGGCCGCATCGGCGACGCCACCCGGTTTGCCGTCGGCTTCCGAGACCGCGGCGATCACCGAGCCGTCGTCCAGCTTACGCGGCCGACCGACATGCCGGCCGCGTTGCCGCGCCGACAGCATTCCAGCCTTGGTGCGCTCGGAGATCAGAGCCCGCTCGAACTGGGCCAGCGCTGCCATGATGTGAAAAACCAGGACACCGCCTGGCGACGCCGTATTGATCGCTTCCGACAGCGACACCAAGCCGATCCGGCGCCGGTCAAGCTCGCTCACCACCTCCAGCAAATGCGGTAATGAGCGGCCGAGCCGGTCAAGCTTCCATACAACCAGATCGTCACCAACCCTGAGTTGTGAAAGACATCTGTCCAATCCCGGACGGCTGCGGCGCGCTCCCGATTGGCCTTCATCACTAAAGATTAATTCGCAGCCAAAACGCTTTAGTGCGTCGACTTGCAAGTCGATGGATTGACCATCTGTAGATACACGCGCGTAACCGATACGCATAGCGACGCTTATACCTACTCGGACACCACTTTATACTTATAACTATAGGATGCCTTGAATATAAGCGTATGTTTTTCTTAATTCTACTGTCGCAAAAACGTTCCTTTTTAGAACATGCTTCTCTCATGTCGTCAAGCATTATTGCAGCTAGACGTTGATTAAATTCAATCGATACAACCTAAGGTTACACCATACGACAGGGTGGCGGCGCGGGCCGGCGCGCCCCCCAAGTAACCAACCTGCTCTCCGCAAAAGGGAACGCTTTCGGTCGCGGGCCATAGCCCGACGCCTTGAAGCGCAGCCCCGCGCCGCACGCGCGGTCGTCAACCCCGACGCAGGAGACCAGCACCATGGCTGCCCAGAACTACACGCTCCGGTTCAAGAACCGCAGCGGAAGCCAGCACGATTTCCTCTGCTATCAGCAGGGCATCAACGTCAACACGCCCTACGTCTACACGCTCGCGTGGTTCGCGAAGCCCGTGGCGAACGGCGTCGACGTCGATTTCATGTGGACCATCGACTACTCGTTCGTCTGGTCCGAGCAGGGCACGCTCAAGCCCGGCATCACCTTCAAGGCGCAGCAGGTGATCCCCGCCGACCTCACCACCGCCAATCTCGTCACCTTCACCGACATCGAGGATGCGTTCCAGTTCGGCACCCCCAACTCGAGCGGCTCCGCAGGCTCGCTGACCATCGACTGCGACAGCACCATCCCGAAGAGCGCCGCGATGGTCGGCATGGGCATGTCCGGCCAGGGCACGCATGTCGTGCCGGCTGAGCCGAACTTCGCCGCCGTGTTCAGCGTGCACCCCGAGTACTGGATCAGCTTCGGCTCGTTCGTGCCGGGTCAGGTGGTCGACACACAGACCATGGTGAACTCCGAGCAGGTCGACTTCCCGGTCAACGTCTACGGCATGACCGCGACGCTCGACAGCGGCAACAACTGGACCCTCGCGCAAGGCCTGGTCTGAGCGCGCTCACCTCGCTTGCGAGCACCGCCATCCCCCCGGCGGTGCTTGCCACGAGCCCCCGCGTCGTTCGTCGCGCTTCGGCGCGGCGGGCTCGTGCCCTTCACGTCAATCGAGTCGAACGGAGACATAACATGCGACATGCTCGCACGCTATTCATTGCCGCCGCGCTCATCGCCGGTCCGCTGTCCGTTGCGATCATACCGTCGGACATCGCGCATGCGCAGTGCGCCTTGGCCGACCAATGCTCGCAGCAAGTATGCCGGCAGCGGCACAATGTCCAAGACCGCTACTGCAATCGAAAGCGCTCTTGCGTCTCTGTGAACGTGCACAACACGCGGAGACTGAACAACTATCTCACACGCAACGAGCAGTGTCTTGAAGCGCGCGAGGCCGTGGCGAGATGCTTCAGCGTCATCGACCAAGGCCATCAAGACGCGATCGACCAGGCCGAGAACGCGATCCACACATGCAGAGTCAAGCTCGGACTGGACTGACATTTCCGAGTTCGTCACGCCGCGCGTGACGAAAGGCGTCGGATCAGGGGCTCCGGATCCGACGGGCAAATGGGCAGAAGGTCGTGACCGGACGCGCTTCATGCGAGGCGCACGCCGGCTCGCGCACCGGACGGATCGGCCCAAGCGCAAGAGGCTCGTTCCTCGCGCGCTCCTGCTCGTCAACTCAACATCAATGGAGCCCGATCATGACACGCATGCGAGCACTTCTCACCACTGCCGCGCTCATCGGCGCAACGGTATCGCTCTCCGCTTCGGCGCGAGCGGTTTGCATTCCGAATCCAATCCCGGCGAACTGGCTACAAACACAGGAAGCGCCCAACGTTGTGGCAGCGCCCGCTCCGCATGGCGGCCACACCATCGCACTGCACGTCGGACAAACCGACCTGCAACTGCAGCAACGACTCCAGAATAACCCCAATATCCCGGCCGCCGGCTCCTTCCCGGCAAGTGCGCCGCCGGCCGCGAATTACGCCGCGGCACAGGCAACCATCACCGCCAACCTTGCCGGCAACGCCAACGCCATCAACAACTGGGCCAACAACGCGGCAAACGGTGCGCGCCAAACCTATAACTACCTGACCCTCGGCGTGGTCGGCCGCGTGGCCACGCGCAACCCGAACGTGGTCAACAACACCAACAATTTCCGCGTGGTGTTTCAGGCGCTCGGCGGCGGCAACTGTTTCCTGCTAACGTCGTTCCCGACGCCATAAGGATCCGACCTTGAGCACCAGCGACGCCTTGTACGGCTATCTGGCCGGACAATTCGCGGATGCCGACCTGCTCGGCCTTACGGACGAGCAGGCGGCGGTGGATGGTCTCGCGCCTGAAACGAAGGCTGCCTATCGCCAGGTGCTTGAGCAAGGTCGTGCGTTGCTGGCGTCACAGCCTTCCGACTGGCAACGCATCGGCGACTATGCGAACCGGATCTTCAAAACCGAAGACGAGGCGCACCGCTGGCTGACGCGGATGATGGATCTGCTGGAAGAAGCGCTCAAGAAACTCTGAACTCTCGCCACACCGTTGGTCGCGCGGCTGCATTTCCTCCCCGGTCGCGACGACCACGCGAGCCGCCCGTCCGTCCCCTGGCGCGTGGCGGCTCGCGTCAAAACAATGCAGGCGGCTCGGAGGAAAATTCAGCGCTCAATATAGACCGCCGGTGCCGGAGCGCACCGCGCGATCGGCGTCGGGCGAAACGCCCATACCCCATGGACGACCGCTGTTCTCACCGCCGTTCTCGCCGCCATAACCGACCACCGAATAATTGTCGGGCGGCGCGGTACCGGGCTTGAAGGCCTCGAGAATGGCTCGCTGCGTTTCCGGACCCGCGCGCACGCCCGTCTTCGGATCCACCCGCACCAGCTTGATGCCGGGCGGCACCCGGAACGGCACCGCCGGCTTGTCGGCGAGCGCGACCTTCATGAATTCCTTGACGATCGGCGCCGAGAGGTGGCCGCCGGTCGCGCCGCGACCGAGATGGCGCGGCTTGTCGTAGCCAAGATAGACGCCGACCACGATGTCGGGCGTGTAGCCAATGAACCAGGCATCCTTCTCGTCGTTGGTGGTGCCGGTCTTGCCGGCGATCGGCTTGCCCACGTCCTTCTGGAATCCGACGCCGCCGGCGGTGCCGCGCAGGACAACGCCTTCCATCATTGAGGTGATCTGATAGGCGGTCATCGGGTCCATGATCTGCTGACGCCGATCGATCAACGACGGCTCCGGCTGATTGCTCCATTTCTGCGCGTCGCAGCCGATGCACTCGCGCTCGTCATGGCGGTACACCGTATGGCCGTAGCGGTCCTGGATGCGGTCGACCAATGTCGGCTTCACGCGGCGGCCGCCGTTGTCGAGCATGGCGTAAGCGGTGACCATGCGCAGCAGCGTGGTCTCGCCGGCGCCCAACGCGAACGAAAGATACGGCGGCAGATCGTCATAGATGCCGAAGCGCTTGGCGTAGTCGGCGATCATCGGCATGCCGATGTCCTGCGCCAGCCGCACCGTCATCACGTTGCGCGAACGCTCGATGCCGAAGCGCAAGGTCGAAGGCCCGTAGAACTTGCCTTCGTAGTTCTGCGGCGCCCACGTGCCTTGCCCGGCGCCCTGGTCGATCTCGAGCGGCGCGTCGAGCACCAAGGTCGAAGGCGTGTAGCCGTTGTCGAGCGCGGCGGCGTAGACGAACGGCTTGAACGAGGAGCCCGGCTGCCGCAACGCCTGCGTCGCTCGGTTGAACTGGCTCTGGTCGTAGGAGAAGCCGCCGACCATCGCCAGCACGCGGCCGGTCCACGGATCTTCGACCACCATCGCGCCGGAGACTTCCGGCACCTGATGCAAGCGGAACTGGCCCGCGGTAGCCGCCGGCGCGACGTAGACGACATCGCCTGCCGCGACGACTTGATTGACCTTGCTCGGGATCTTGCCGCCGCTCTTGGCCCACTTCACGCCTTCGAGCGGCAGGATGCCGATCTCGCGCTCCTTGCTGACATAGCCGCCGGGATCGCGGCCCGGCTGCAAGCCGATACGCGCCGACTGATCGCTGACTTCGAGCACCACCGCGAGCCGCCACGGCGCGATGTCGGAGAGCGCTTTCACCTCGGCGAGCTTGACGCCCCAGTCGCCGGTCAACTCGATCTTGGTGACCGCGCCGCGCCAGCCTTGCGCCTCGTCGAACTTGACCAGGCCGTCAGTCAGCGTCTTGCGTGCAAGCACCTGCAGCTTGGTGTCGAGCGTCGTGCGCACCGACAGGCCACCGTCGTAGAGCTTCTTCTCGCCGTAGCGCTCGTAGAGCTCGCGGCGCACTTCCTCGGCGAAATACTCGGCGGCGAAGATGCGCGTGCCGGTCGGCCGCGTGGTGACGCCGAGCGCAGTGCGCTTGGCCTTCTCGGCGTCGGCGGTCTTGATGAAACCCGACTCCGCCATGCGGTCGATCACCCAGTTGCGACGCTCGATCGCGCGCTCGCGCTGGCGGAACGGATGATAGTTGTTCGGTGCCTTCGGCAAGGCCGCGAGATAGGCGACCTCGGGGATCGTCAGCTCGTTGACGGACTTGTCGAAGTAGACGAGCGATGCGGCGGCGATGCCGTAAGCCCCTAACCCCAGATAGATCTCGTTCAAGTACAGCTCGAGGATCTTGTCCTTCGAGTACGTGCGTTCGATCTTCAGCGCCAGAAGCGCTTCCTTGACCTTGCGGGCGAGCGACACTTCGTTGGTCAGCAAGAAGTTCTTGGCGACCTGCTGCGTGATGGTCGACGCGCCCTGCGGCCTCCGGTTGGAGCCGAAGTTCTGTGCGTAGTTGACCGCGGCACGCGCGATGCCGACGAAGTCCAGCCCGCCATGCTCGTAGAAATTCTTGTCCTCGGCCGCGAGGAAGCCGTTGATCACCAGCTTAGGCACCGCCTGGATCGGCAGATAGAGACGGCGCTCGCGCGCATATTCGGCAAGAAGCGAACCGTCGCCCGCGTGCACGCGGGTCATCACCGGCGGCTCGTAGTCCTGGAGCTGCGAGTAGTCGGGCAAGTCCTTGGAGAAATGCCACAGCAGACCGGCGGCGCCCGCGACGCCGACCACGAACAGGATCGTTCCTGCCGCGAACAGGAAGCCTAAGAAGCGCAAAAAGAGCTTCATGCGTGAAGTGTCCCGCGTCGTTCCGGCCAGCGGGAGCCGGCCGCGCGAAGGCGCGCAACGGACCGCTTATTATCTGGCAAGTTCCTCACCGCCAAGCCATTGCCGCCGCTTGCCACAGAAATCGCGGCGTTTCCCGTTGGTCGCTCGGTTTTATGTTGAAACTGAGGCCGGTAGGCGCAAGGCCCCATCTCCTTCGGTGCAGGCATGCTACCGCCCCCTCCCGTTCGCCCCGGCCGCGATCCGGGGTCCGAAGAAGCTGTCGATCGCCTGCGCCAGGGCGTCCGCCGTCTTGGCGCGCCAGACCGGCGAGGTGAGCTGCTTCAAGTCGTCCTTGGTCGACATGTAGCCGAGCTCGACCAGCACCGAGGGCACGTCCGGCGCCCTTAAGACCACGAAGCCGGCCGACTTCAAGGGATGTTTGTGCAGCCGGGCAGTGGATTTGAGCTCGGTCACCGCCGATTTGGCGAACTGGAGCGAGAAGGTCTTGGTCTCGCGCTGGGCAAGATCAACCAGGATATTGGCGACGTCGTTGGGCTCGGCCGTCAAATCGACGCCGGCGATCACGTCGGCGCGGTTTTCCGCTTCCGCCAGCCGCGCGGCTTCCGCGTCGGAGGCGTGCTCGGACAGGGTGTAAACGGTCGCCCCTTCCGCCTGCCCTTCGCGCTTGGGCAGCGAATCGGCGTGCAGCGAAATGAACAACGCCGCGCCTTGCTGGCGAGCGAAGCGCACGCGTTCATTGAGCGGGATGAATGTGTCGTCCTCGCGCGTGAGCACTATCCTGTATTTATTGCTGCTCTGAAGCTTGTCGCGCAGCACCTGCGCGAAGGCGAGCACGACTTCCTTCTCGTTCTCGCCGTTGAGTCCCTTGGTGCCGGTATCGATGCCGCCATGGCCCGGATCGAGCACGATGAGCGGGCGCGGATCACTTGAATCTTTCGCCGGTGCTTCGCTGGTGCGCGATGCAACGCGCGGCTTGTTCGACAGCGCGATGGTGCGCAGGAAGCTGTCGCGATCGGTTGCCGCAAGATCGAGCACCAGACGCGCGGGCTGGCCATCGGCGGCATCGAGCGTGAACGCTTTATCGATGCGCACCGGCCCCTTGGTGTCGAGCACGATGCGCGAACCGCCTTGCATGATGAGACCGTAGCGGAACGCTTTCACCAGCCCCCGGCCCTGCTCGCCGGCCTTGGCCGGCAGCTTGAAGGTGACCTGGGGAATGTCGACGACCACGCGGTACGGATCGGCGAGCGTGAAGGCCGCGAGATCGATCTTCTGTGTGAGGTCGATGACGAAACGGGTCTGCTTGTCGTCGCCGCCGACGCGCACGTCGATGGCGATCGGCTGTTCGCTTCGGCCACCCGGGGCCGCGAGCGGACGAGTGTCCACCGGCTCGGCCGCGCGGACGGTCGGGGCGATAGCAAGAACGGCGCCGAGGCCGATGGCCAGGACGCCGACGATGGAGAGCAGGCGGAATGTCACGAATCCGGACCCTTTCCGCTTCTTCTAACCCATTAGGGGGTGCTTCGGTTAACGGAACTTGAGCGGAAGCGCGCGTCCGCGCGGCAGTGTGCCCGCAAGGCGACGATGTTCCATCTCAACCCGGCGGCCACGCCTGCCACTCCTCTTCGCCCACCACGAAATACCGCGTCATCCGCTGCCCATCCCAGTGGTATTGCAGCGTGCGCGCCTGGGTGACTGGAAGCTTCACGAGATCGGGATAGAAGAGCGCGGCCGCCTGCCCCTCCGGCCATCGGACGCTGGGATAGACGATACCGTCGCTGCCCTGCGTTTTGAGCGAGGTGCCAAGGCGCTGGCCGGCGCTCCAGTCGTTTGGATCGAGACAATCGCCGAAACCTTCGCCGCGCAGATCGTGCAGCGTGCCGGCGACCGGCGCCTGCAGCTCTCTATATTGCGCGTCGGCCGGCGGCTCCTGCGTCGCCGCCATGAAGCGCGCGAAGTGATAGGCGGTCTCGGCCAGCGCCACCTCGAAACGGTCGCCGCAATACCAGACGCCGTAAGAGCCGTCCGAAAAGCGGCTCGGCCGCGCACGAGAAACGTGCGTGAAGGACGCCATCACCAGGCTGGCGGTCGGGCCGGCAACGCGACGCTCGCGCGGCACCAAGGTGAGATCGCCAATCTGATCGCGCACGCGCGGATTGGTCTTCGCCTCCGCGCTGGCGATCAGGTCCCAATCTTCCGGCGGCGCGATATCCTCGAACAGCCAGACCGGCGGATAGATCGTGCGCACGATGCGGTGGCACGCGTGCCAGTCCACATCGGAGACGGGCGGGGTCGCGCTCACCACCCGCCGCGCTCGGCATCAAGATAGTTGCGGATGGCGGCGAGATCGCTCGGCGCGCCGGCGAGCATGCGATCGAGCGCCGACTGGCCGCCGAACGCCGCGTTCGGACGCTTGACCCAGGCGTAGCCCCGTTCCGGCTCGGTGAAGAGATGACGCAGCGCCTTGTGAATGCCCATGAGGTCGCCGAGGCGCCAGATCGTGTCGGAGGGCACGGCACCGATCTCGCCCCGCTTCCAGCGATAGAAGGTCGAGGAGCTCGGCTGGCCGAGCAGCACGCGGGCCTGCGGGTCCGAGACATTCCACAGTCGAAACAAGTTAAAAGCGGCGCGAATCATGGCCGCCGCCTCAGCCTGGGTCACCGCCCCGCTGGCTGGGTCTTTGATAGGCGTGGTCAAAAGACGGGCCATACAATCCTCTGTCTATTGACACAATATATAGCCTATAGTTTCAATAGATACAAGCCCGCTGCCAGCCACAAGCTTTCCTTGCCATCAAGGGCTTAGAGCCGTATGTAACGAGTGCTGACGGTTACCGAGTTCCGGTTGTGCCGCGTTCGGGCCTCCGGCGCGCTTTGGTCCTGGACCGCCCCCCTCGAGGAGGACGGCGGACGGGCAAGCGAGACGAGCCGAATCCCTTGTGAAGGACACCCGGATCAGCGCGCGGTCACGCGGACCGCACGCAGTATTAAGACCGTGAGCGACGAGAAACCTGGGCAGCGCTTCGCTTTGAGCGCGGCCACAGTGATACGGGTCGCAATTTTATGCTGCCAACGACGCAGCAAAGGCAATTCGAGGTCCCCCGCTTTCGCGACGCAATCGTGACGGTGCGGCTTGCTATGGACCCGGCGGAATTGCCGCGCGAAGGCGCGATCCTTTCCTTCCACACCAATCAGGCCGCCTCTCTTCCACGCCGTCTTGCGCCGTCAACGTCGCGCGAGCGGGTGAGAACACGCGGCCCAGTGAGATACTCCCATGGCCGACAAAATGCTCATCGACGCGACCCATCCGGAAGAAACCCGGGTGGTTGTCGTTCGCGGCAATCGCGTCGAGGAATTCGACTTTGAAAGTGCTAACCGCAAGCAGCTCCGCGGTAACATCTATCTCGCCAAGGTCACGCGCGTAGAGCCTTCGCTGCAGGCCGCCTTCGTCGATTACGGCGGCAACCGCCACGGCTTCCTGGCGTTCTCGGAAATCCACCCGGACTACTATCAAATCCCGGTCGCCGATCGGCAGGCTTTGCTGGCGCAGGAAGAAGACGATCACCGCGCCGCCGAGCAGGAAGCCGACAACCGCTCGCAGCGTCGCGGCCGCCGTCATCGCAACCGCGGTGCCGACCGTCATCGCCGCGATCGCGACGCCGTCAAGAGTGAACCGGTCGTCGGCGAGGAACTCGCGGCGCAGGAATTTGCGGGAGAGCCCACCGACATCCAGCCGGGCGACACCGTCACCGGCGAAACCGCGTCGGTCGAGGCCGTCGAAACGACATGGAGCGAGGCGACACCGCCCGCACCCGCCGTCGAAACAGAGCCGCCCCGCGAAACTGCCGAAGCACCCGCCGCCGAGGCGGCGGTCGAGGTCCAGTCTTCCGCCGAGGTTTCATCCGCCGCGCCGGAAAACGACGAAGTTGCTTATGCCGAGACCGGCGATCATCTCGACACGTCGGACGAAGCGCACGGCGACAGCGCCGGCGAATATGCCGCGCCGGCTGGCGAGCGCGAACCCGCGCCCGCCGAAGGCGATGACGACGGCGACGACGAACACGAAGAAGAAGTGGTCGAGTCCGTCGGCGGCGCCGATGCGCTCGAGGAAGTGCAGGAGCGCGTGCCGCGCTTCCGCCGCCAGTACAAGATCCAGGAAGTCATCAAACGCCGGCAGGTGATGCTGGTGCAGGTTGTCAAGGAAGAGCGCGGTTCGAAGGGCGCGGCGCTCACCACCTATCTCTCGCTCGCCGGACGCTATTCGGTGCTGATGCCGAACACCGCGCGTGGCGGCGGCATCTCGCGCAAGATCACCAGTTCGGAAGACCGCAGCCGCTTGAAGGAGATCGCGCAGGAATTGGAAGTGCCGGAAGGCATGGGCGTCATCCTGCGCACGGCCGGCGCCGCGCGCAGCAAGACCGAGGTCAAGCGCGACTTCGAATATCTGCTGCGGTTGTGGGAGACGGTGCGCGACCTGACGCTCAAGTCGACCGCGCCCAAGCTGGTCTACGAGGAAGGCTCGCTGGTCAAGCGCTCGATCCGCGACCTCTATTCCAAGGATATCGACGAGATCATCGTCTCCGGCGACGAAGGCTTCACGGAAGCACGCGACTTCATGCGCATGCTGATGCCGAGCCACGTGCGCAACGTGAAGCAATACAAGGACAACCAACCGCTATTCACGCGCTACGGCATCGAGAGCCAACTGGATGCGATGTTCTCGCCGATCGTGCAGCTCAAGTCCGGCGGCTACATCGTCATCAACCAGGCGGAAGCGCTGGTGGCGATCGACGTCAACTCAGGCCGGGCCACGCGCGAGCACCATATCGAGGACACCGCGCTCAAGACCAACTGCGAAGCGGCGGAAGAAGTCGCACGGCAACTGCGCCTGCGCGATCTCGCGGGCCTCATCGTCATCGACTTCATCGATATGGACGAAAGCCGCAACAACCGCACGGTCGAGCGCAAGCTGAAAGAAGCGCTCAAGCACGACCGCGCACGCATCCAGGTCGGTCGTATCTCCCACTTCGGTCTCTTGGAGATGTCGCGCCAGCGCATCCGCACCTCGGTGCTGGAGTCTTCAACCGAGAAGTGCCCGGTGTGCGGCGGCTCCGGCCACGTGCGCTCGGTGTCGTCGGTTGCGCTGCAATGCCTGCGCGCCGTCGAAGAGATGCTCAACAAGGGCGCCACGCATAACCTGATCGTGCGCACGCGTTCCGAGGTCGCGCTCTACATGCTCAATCACAAGCGCGCCCACCTGCGCGCCTTGGAGGAGCGCTTCCGCATCGTCATCACGGTGTCGGCGGACGCCACCGTGAACGCACAGCAGTCTTACATCGTCGACCGCGGCGAACAGGTGCACACGCCGGAAGCCGCGCGCGCGCTCGCCGCGCAGATGCAGCCCGTGCTGATCGCGCCGGAAGAGGAAGAGCCGGAAGTCTTCGAGGGCGAAGAGGAAGAGTTCGTCGCCGAGGCGGAAGGCGAAGAGAGGCCGGTTGCCGAAACGGCAGAGGCCGAAGGCGAACCGGGCGAAGGTGGCGACCAGCGCCGCCGTCGACGGCGGCGCGGACGCGGCCGTGGCCGGGGTCGCGAGGAAGGCCGCGAGCCGCGTGAGGGCCAGCCATTCACGCAGGAGACGGTGGCCGAGCATGCCATCGCACATGAGGACCATGACGCCGGCTCGCCGGAAGAAGACGGGCTTGGTGCGCCGCCGCGCGAGGCGAGCGAAGAAGGCGCGGCCGGTGAAGGCGAGCGCCGCCGGCGCCGGCGCGGCCGTCGCGGCGGACGCCGCAATCGCCATCGCAACGGCGAAGGCCCCCAGGGCGGCAATGGGTATGATCGTGGCGAGCAGGAAGGCGCCGTCACGTTTGAGCAAGGCGTCCATGAGACGAGCCAAGGCACGTCACACCCGGTGGTGAGCGACGAAGACGCGTCCGTCATGGCGCCACGCTTCGAAGCGCCGGTGCATCCGGTGCACGCCGCACCGCCTGCCCCGCCGCCAATGCCCGTCGCCGAAAGCGCGCCCGAGCAAGCCCCGCCGCGCCGCCGCTCGACCATCCGCGAGCCCGCGCCGATCGTGACGTCGGAAGGCGCCCCGCCCGTACCCCCGGCCGCGCCGGAGTCCACCCCTTTGCCGACGCCGATCGTCTCCTCGACGAGCGAAGAGCCGGCTGCGCCCAAGCGTGGATGGTGGGCGAAGCGTCTGCTCGGCGACAAAGGCTGACATAGTCAATGCGCTCAAGCTGGGTCGAGCGCGAAGCCAAGGACGCGGTCGACCGCTACGACCGATCCGGCATCGCGCCCGACCTGGCGCTGCGCGTCTACACGACGCAGTTGCTCGGCCGCGATCCCAAGCTCGTTCTGCACGGCGGCGGCAACACCTCGCTGAAGACCACGGCGCGCGATCTCACGGGCGACCAGATCGCGGTGCTGCATGTCAAAGGCTCCGGCTGGGACATGGGCACCATCGAGCCGGCCGGCCTGCCCGCCGTCAGGCTTCAGCCGTTGCAGGCGCTGCGCACGCGCGTCGCGATGGACGACGCCGATTTCGCCAAGGTGCAGCGCGCTTACCTCGTCGACCCGAAGGCGCCGGCGCCGTCGGTCGAGATGCTGCTGCATGCCTTCATGCCGGCGAAATATATCGACCACACCCACGCCACCGCGGTCTTGAGTCTGATCGATCAGCCGAATGCCGAAGCACTCTGCCAAGAGACGTTCGGCGGCAAGCTCGGCTTCGTGCCCTATCACCGCCCCGGCTTCGGGCTGGCGCGGCTGGCGGCCGACGCGTTCGATAGGAATCCAAAAGTCGAAGGCCTAGTCCTCGACAAGCACGGCATCTTCACCTTCGGCGACAGCGCGCGCGAAGCCTACGAGCGCATGATCACGTTTGTGACGCTTGCCGAAGAACGGCTGGCCAAGAACCGCAAGCAGGTATCCATAAGCGCAAGCCTGCCGGCGCAGATTGCGCCCGTGACAGAGATCGCACCGATCCTGCGCGGCGTCTGCACCCAGCGCGACGCTTATGGCGAAGGCGCGCACAAGCGGCTGGTCATGGACTTCCGCACCAGCGACGCGATCCTGAATTTCGTCAACGGCAAGGATGTCGCGCGCTATGCCCGCGCCGGATTGCTCACACCGGATCATGTCATCCGCGTGAAGCCGTGGCCGCTGATCGTGCCGGCTCCGGAAGCAGGCAAGCTCGACGCGTTCAAGCAAGCCGCTCAAGCAGCCGCCGACAAATTCGGCGCCGACTACAAGACTTACTTCAATGCCAACCAGGCGCGCGTCGCCGTCGCCACGATGCACGACCCCCTGCCCCGTATCGTACTGATCCCTGGCCTAGGGCTGTTCGGCCTCGGTGAGACCGTCAAAGCCGCGGCCATCGCCGCCGACATCGCGGAAGCAACCGTCGACGGCATCACTAACGCGGAAGCGATTGGCACGTTCACGTCGATTTCCGAGTCGAATCTGTTCGACTGCGAGTACTGGTCGCTGGAGCTCGCCAAGCTCGGCCATCGCAAACGCCTGCCACTCGAAGGTCAGGTCGCCGTCATCACCGGCGCCGGCGGCGCCATCGGTGCCGCCACCGCCAAAGCCTTCGCCGAAGCCGGCGCAGAAGTCGCGCTCCTCGATCTCGATCTGGCCGCGGCACAGGCTAGGGCGAAAGCGATCGGCAACGCCGCACTCGCGCTCCCATGCGACGTGACCGACGCCGCGTCCGTCGCCAAAGCCTATGACGCCGTGGTCGCCCACTTCGGCGGCGTCGACATTCTCGTTTCCAACGCTGGCGCGGCGTGGCAAGGCAAAATCGGGGACGTCGACGAGAGCGTTCTGCGCAAGAGTTTCGAGTTGAACTTCTTCGCGCACCAGAAGATGGCGCAAGGCGCCGTGAAGATCATGTGCGCGCAGGGTACCGGCGGCTGCCTCCTCTTCAACGTGTCCAAGCAGGCGGTGAACCCCGGCCCGAACTTCGGCCCCTACGGTCTGCCGAAAGCCGCCACCCTCTTCCTGGTGCGGCAATACGCGCTCGATTACGGCGCCGACGGCATCCGCGCCAATGCGGTCAACGCCGACCGCATCCGCTCGGGTCTTCTCACCGAGGACTTCATCAAGGAGCGCTCCAAGGCGCGCGGGCTCTCTGAAAAAGACTACATGAGCGGCAACCTGCTCGGCCGCGAGGTCACCGCCGACGACGTCGCCCAGGCCTTCCTCGCGCAGGCGCTCGCACTCAAGACCACTGCCGACGTCACCACCGTCGACGGCGGGAACATCGCCGCGGCGTTGCGTTGAGGCGACGAAACCCGCACAAGGATGCTAATCTGATTCCGCCCGCCCCTCTGACAAGGAGCCTGACCATGCTGGGACGTCTTTGCCTCATCGCCGCGCTGCCGCTCGTGCTGATCGCGACGCCCGCCTCCGCCGCCACCAAAGAAGAAAAGATGGAAACCTGCAAAGTCGGCGCCGAGAGCCAGAATCTCACCGGCGCCAAGCAACAGGCTTTCATCAAGCGCTGCATGGCCGGCGGCAATTACGAGCCGCAAGCGCGCAAGGATGCGATGAAGAAGACCGGTGCCAAGCCAGCGGCCGCACCAGCCCCCGCGCCGAAGCCGCAATAAATGCGCGCGCCGCCCCTGCCCGTGGACTGACGTGAGATCGCCATGCCGGAAGCCGACAAAGAAGGCACGCGTTACCAAACCGACAAGCCGCAGCAGGCGCCCGGCTTTTTTCTGAAAGGTTCGCACCAGCTCGATTGGGGCATGAAGAACCGGCTCGCCCGCACCTTCAATCCGCAGTCGGGCCGCACGGTGATGCTGGCCATCGACCACGGCTACTTCCAGGGCCCGACCACCGGCCTCGAACGCATCGACCTCTCCATCGTGCCGCTCTTGCCGCAATGCGACGCGCTGTTCTGCACGCGCGGCGTGCTGCGCTCGATGATCCCGGCCGACTCGCACAAACCGATGGTCCTTCGCGCGAGCGGCGGCCCGTCGATCTTGCGCGAGGAGCTCTCCGACGAGCAGATCGCCATGGATATGGACGACGCCGTGCGGCTCAACGCCGCCGGCGTCGGCATCCAGGTCTTCATCGGCGGCGAGCACGAGACGCGCTCCATCCATAACATGACCAGGCTGGTCGACGCCGGCTTGCGCGTTGGCATACCGGTGATGGGCGTCACCGCCGTCGGCAAGAACATGACTCGCAATGCGCAGTACTTCCGCCTTGCCTGCCGCATGATCGCAGAGCTCGGCGCGCAATACGTGAAGACCTATTACGTCGACGAGGGCTTTGAGACCGTCACGTCGTCGTGCCCGGTGCCGATCGTGATGGCCGGCGGCAAGAAGCTGCCCGAGCTCGACGCGCTCACCATGGCCTACAACGCCGTGAGCCAAGGCGCCGCCGGCGTCGACATGGGCCGCAATATTTTCCAGTCGGAAGCGCCGAAGGCGATGATTGCCGCCATCAATGCGGTTGTGCATCAAAATGCGAAGCCGAAGGACGCCTTCGACCTGTTCAATTCACTGAAGGCAAAGGGCTAATACGCGCCTGCGCATTCGACAGGCAATCGCACGAAACGCCCAATCAAGCGTCACGCGGGGACCGCGAGGTATGTCAGTAGTAGGCCACCTCGGTGACTCACTGTTTACCATCGCCCGTGCAACCCATGTGGGTTGCCGAATAATTTACGACCGGGCCGCTAGACAGAGCGAATGGCCGATGTCAGCTCCGATACTCAGCCCTGCCCCCTCCCGGAGAACGAATGTGAGCGGCTACGGGAGTTGCACGCGCTTGACCTGATCGGCGGCGAGCCGATCGAGCAAATCGACCGCATCTGCCGGCTCGCGCGCGATCTCTGCAAGGTGCCTGTGGCATTGGTGTCGGCGGTCGATCGTGACCACATCACCTTCCTCGCGCTCTCCGGCATCGAACTGCCGCCGCTCGAACGACGGGAGACTTTCTGCGCCCGCGTCATCCTCAATGATGGACCGGTTGTCGTCGACGACGCGAGCCGACATCCTCTGTTCAAGGATAGCCCGTTCGTCAGCGGCTCGCCGCACGTGCGCTTTTATACCGGCGTGCCGCTGCGGCTGAAGCCCGGCATCAATATCGGGACGCTGTCGATCCTCGACTATGCGCCGCGGCAGATAACCAACGAAGAGATCGCACATCTTGAGGCGCTGGCGGACATGATCGTCAGCGAAATCCGCGGCCGCCATGCCGCGCGCAAGCTGAGGTCGCGCGAGACGCGACTGGCGCAGACTGCACGCTTGGCCAAGATCGGCGGTTGGGAGCTCAAGCTGCCGTCGCATGAACTCATCTGGGACGACCAGATGTACGCAATCTACGGCATGGACCCGAAATTGCCGCCGTCGCGTGAACGGGCGATCGAACGATACGACGAAGACATGCGCGCCGTATCCGCTGCGCGGCTCGACGCGATGGCGACGCAGGGAATCCCTTTCGATGTCGAGTTGCGCGGACGCCGGCCGAACGGCGATGTCTTCTGGGTCCGCTCGTTGGCCGAAGCCGAAATGAAGGACGGCGAGGTCGCGCGCGTGTTCGGCGTGGTGCAGGACATCACCGCGCGCAAGCAGGCGGAACAGCGCATCCACGAGCTCGCCTATCGCGACACGCTAACCGGCCTGCCCAACCGCGCGTCGTTCATCGATACGCTCACCGACGCGCTCACGCATGCCGCGCTGAACGACGAGCAGGTTCACCTGCTCAAGTTCGACATCGACCATTTCCGCGAGATCAACGACGCACTCGGCCACCACACCGGCGACATCGTGCTGCAGTCCATCGCCGACGCGTTGCGCGTGAGCTTCGGCGACGTCGGCAGCGGCGCCCGCGTCGGCGGCGACGAGTTTGCGGCCATCCTGCACGGAACCGTCCGCCCCGACCAGATTGCACTGCTGGTGCAGGATTTTGTCGAGCGCGCCCGCATGCTGCTGCGGCATGAAATGGCGGCGCTGCCGCTCGGCATCAGCGTGGGCCTTGCGACCTACCCGCTGCACGGCTTCGATACCGAGACGATCATCAAGAACTCCGAAGTCGCACTGCTCCAGGCCAAGAAGGAGAAGCGCGGCCGAATGGCCGTGTTCGACCACGCCATGCGCAAGGCCGCGGATGAGAAGAACGCGCTCACGCGTCGCGTCACCGACGGCATCGCGCGCAACGAGTTCGTACTGTTCTACCAGCCGATCGTGCGCCTGCGCGGCGGCAAGGTGAGCGGCTTCGAGGCGCTGATGCGCTGGAACGACCCTGTGCGCGGCATCCTGCCGCCGGCGGAATTCATGGCGGCGTTCGAGGAGCCTGAGCTTTCGCTCGCCCTTGGCAAGGTCGCCCTCGAGCTCGCGGTCAAACAGATGAGGACGTGGCTCGACGCCGGCCTTCCTTTCGGCAGCGTCGCGATCAATCTCTCGACGGCGCAATTCCGCCTCGGCGATCTCGCCGAACGTATCCTCAAACGCCTCGCGGCGGCGCGCGTGCCGCCGCAATGCCTGACCATCGAGGTCACCGAGAACGTCTACATGGACTGGGGCGCCGACGTGGTGGCGGCGACCGTGCGCAAGCTGCACGCGGCGGGCGTCGGCATCGCGCTTGACGACTTTGGCACGGGCTACGCCTCGCTCACGCATCTGCGGCAGTTTCCCATCGACAAGCTCAAGATCGACAAGTCTTTCGTTCAGTCGGTCGAAAGCGCGGCCATCGTCGACGCCGTCATCAATATGGGGCTGAGCCTCGGCATGCAGGTCGTGGCGGAAGGCGTCGAGCAGCCCGAGCAAGTCGACTTGTTGCGCCTCAAGGGCTGCGATTTCGTGCAGGGCTATGTTTTCGCCAAGCCGATGCCGGCGGACCAAGCCACGACCTATATCGCCGATTTTGCGCAAGGCGCGGCGCCAAGCACCAAGAGGCGCGCGTAACAGCGGCGCGACTTCAGCCCGCGAGCTTGCGACGCCCCTGATAGCGTGCGTAGCGCCTTGCTCCAGCCGCGCCGAACAATACGACGTCGTAGCTGTCCCGCGCGCCTGGCACGTCCATGCCCGGCGCGCTCGCCGGCATACCGGGAACGGCAAGACCCGTCGCCTGCGGCTGCTCGGTCAGCAGACGCCGGATCGCGTCCGCCGGCACGTGACCCTCGATGACGTAGTTGCCGATCCGCGCGGTGTGGCAGGATTGCAGATCCGCCGGTACGCCGAGCTCGGACTTGATGCGATCCATGTCGGTGCGCTCGACCACCTCGACCGCGAATCCGTCCGCCCGCAGGTAATCGATCCAGGAGCCGCAGCAGCCACAGTTCGGGTCCTTCGATACCGTCATTGTGGGCAGAGGGACCGCAGCATGGACTGTATTGCCCGCAAACGGCAGCAAGGCCGCGCCGATCACGAGTTCTCGCCGGTTCAAGGCCTTCATCGATCGAGTCTCCTCAACGGTGTCGCCGGGGGCGACATCGTCTGCTTATGGTGGGACCGGCTTTGATCCAGCGCAATGCCCTTTTGCACCCGCATTGGACGATGCGTCGTCCACGGGGGCATGACCATGCGGTTCAAATTGACCGGAGCGCTGATCTTGGCGTTGCTCTCCGTCGCGTCTGTGCGCGCCGAGCCGCAGGTGCCGAGCGCGGTATCGCAGGAAATCCTGATCAAGACCGCGCTGCTCACGCTCAACGACGCCAACATCACCGGCAACTACGCGGTGCTGCACGCCAAGCTGGCCAAGCCGTTCCGCGATCAGTTCAGCCCGGACCGGCTGAAGCAGTCGTTCAAGACCTTTGCCGAACAGAAAGCCGATTGGGGCTTGATCTCGGCCAAGGCGCCGATCGCGACGGCGGACGCCACGATCGACAAACGCGGCGCGCTGCTGCTGCGCGGCTATTTCGACACCAGCCCAAGCCGGCTGACCTACGATCTCGACTTTGTGCCGTCCGAAGGCGAATGGAAACCAATCAAGCTGCATGTGAAAGTGAAGCCGCCCGGCGAGGGCTAGCTTCACGCCGACCGCCCCGGAGTGTGACGCCATGTCCGAACCTGTGACGTTCCCTGCACCGGCAGCGCCCGCCGCGGCGCCGGTAGCCACGTGGCGCAAGGTGCTGGCCGCCATCCTCGATTTCATCTTCGTGTTCGCGATCGGCGGCTATCTCATCGGTTACGCCACCGGCAATCTCACCGAGGAAGGGTTCTCTCTGAACGGCGGGCCAGCCTTCCTGTTGTTCGCACTCGTTATTTTGTATTTCGCGCTGTTCACCCGCTATCTCGGCGGCACGGTGTGGCAACGCCTGCTGCGCGTGCGCTAGTGCCCGCTTTCCGAAATCCGTGATCCGTGGCAGCACCCTCATGGACGAATTTCGGAAAGCAAAGGGCCCTAGCAAACCTATGATTCTAGTGCCGCTTTTCGATTTGAAGTTCCTGATCGAGCTTGCCGCGGGCGGTGCAGGAAACTTCAAATCGGCGGCACTAGCCGCCCCGCAACTTCAAACTGTGGGCATTCTCTTTAGCATTCCTCAATTACCCCCCCGTACGGTCCTACCGGACTCATTCGACCGGAACACCGTCCCGTGGCACGCGCGCAATCCTTGAGAGGCTGGCATCACCGCCTGCTGGGTGGACAGATCGTGCTGTCGCCGCGCCGGCGGATCGAGGCGATGAGCCTGGCCGGCCTGCTCGCGGTGCTGATTGTGGCGGCTGGGCTCGGCGGCTGGTTCGCAGGGCTCGCCAATACGCGGGCAGCACAGCAGGAAGCCGCACCGGGGCCGACCATCGACGACTTCCGCCTCGGTTCCATCACCTATGTGCCGGTCAAGGGCGTGAACTGCGAAGTGCACCGCTTCGACAATTTCACCGGCCAGGTCGTGCCGGACGGCTTCGTCAATTGCGAGCGCAAGCTGCACCCGGAAGTGACCGACCCTATGGGCCCGGGAAGCCAGCGCGGGGCCCGCATGAAGGCTATTCTCGAGACGTTCAAGAAATAGCAGCTGCCCAGCCGCAACGAGCCATCGGCGGTGTTAGTCCTCCGGGCGGAACAGCGCCGCCGACGGAGGTCGTTATGTATCGGTGCTTTGTGACAGGCGTGGCCTGCGCGCTGGCGCTCGGCATGGCATTGCCGGCATTGGCGCAGACGCAGGACATGCCGCCCAGTAAATCGACCTCGGCCAGAGCCAAGAAGCACGCGCCGACGGTCAGCCGCGCACCGCGGCAGGACAGTCGTCCGACCGCGCCCGACCCCAATGCGGGTCAGATGACGCCCGGCACCGGGCCGGCGCTGCTGCGCGGTGTCAAGGATGACAACATGTGAGAGGGCGAGCCGCGCTCACTCGCTCTGCAGGATGACGTTCTTCACCATGGGGTAGATCTGGTTCTGCCAGGTCCGTCCGGAGAACACGCCGTAATGGCCGACGCCTGCCTGCATGTGATGGCGCTTGCGATAAGGCCTTAAGGACGCGCACAGATCGTGCGCCGCGAGCGTCTGCCCGACGGCGCAGATGTCGTCCTTCTCGCCTTCGACGGTGAACAGCATCGTGCGCTTGATCGCCGCCGGCTCGACCTTTCGGCCCTCGTATGTGAGTTGGCCGAGCGGCAGCGCGTGCTCCTGGAACACGAGCCGCACCGTCTCCAGATAGAATTCGGCGGTGAGATCGAGCACCGCGAAATATTCGTCGTAGAACGCCTTGGTCTGCGCCGCCTTGGCTTCCTCGCCTTTGGCGATGTTCTGATAAAGCTCCTGATGCGCCTTGATGTGGCGATCGATGTTCATGCTCATGAAGGCGGTGAGCTGCACGAAGCCGGGATAGACCTTGCGCCCGCCGCCGCCGTAGCGGAGCGGCACGCGCGCGATCAGGTTCTGCTCGAACCAGTCGATCGGTTTGCCTTTGGCGAGTTCGTTGACCTTGGTCGGGTTGACGCGGGTGTCGATCGGGCCGGCCATCAGCGTCATCGAGCGCGGCTGCGCCGGATTGCCACCCTGCGCCATCACGCTCGCCGCTACCAAGGCGGCAACGCAGGGCTGGCACACCGCCACCATGTGCGCACCCGGACCGATCTTCTCCAGGAAGCGGATCATGTGCGTGACGTATTCGTCGAAGCCGAAGCGGCCCGCCGACAACGGCACGTCGCGCGCATTGTGCCAGTCGGTGATGTAGACGTCGTGCTCGGCGAGCATCGTACGCACGGTCGCGCGCAACAGCGTGGCGAAATGACCTGAGAGCGGCGCGATCAGCAGCACGCGCGGCTGCTCTTGCGCCGTGTCCTTCTTGAAATGCAGGAGCGTGCCGAAGGGCGTAACGTCGGCCGCCTCTTCCGTCACCGCCACCTCTTCGTTGCCGACGGTGACGCTGTCGATGCCGTAGGCCGGGCGTGTGTGGGTGAGCCCTGCCCGCGAGATCAACTCGTAGGCCGCGGTGAGATTGCTCAATACCGTCGGCCGCACGCCGTTGAGGTGCGCGCCCCAGTTCTTCGCGGCCACGTTCGCCAGCGCGCGCACCGGCATCATGATGTCGGAATGCGCCTGATACGCCTGATAAAGCATCAACTCCCCGGCGGCCCCGGCAGACCGCACAGCAAGCCTAAAGCATAAAATGCTGCGCTGCGAGATAAAAAATAGGGCTGTTTACATGCGATTCGCCGCCGGCGACGCCGCCCGGCATATGGTAGCGACAGGAAAACCTTGGGGCCGAGGATTTAAATGGCAGGCATCGTTGCCGAGACGATTAGGGTCGTCCTGACCAATTTCACCCTCACCTTCCTCGCCTTCGGCCTCCTCGTCGCGGCCGTGGCCATTGCCCGCGCGGCTAGCCCGCGTGACGGCGCGACGGTGGTCGAAAAGCTGCTCGCCTGGCACGTCTTCTTCAGCATCGGCCTCGGCAATTTTTACAATTTCGTCATGCACGCCTTTTTCGGCGAAATGACCGCCCGCTTCATCGGCTGGGCGGACAGTCCGTTTCAGTTCGAAGTGGCGATGGCCAGCCTCGGCTTCGCGGCCGTGGGCTTTTTGGCCGCCTTTCGCGGCTTCGAGATGCGCCTTGCCGCCATCCTGGGCCCGAGCATTTTCACGCTCGGCGCCGCCGCCGGCCATGTGTACCAGATGATCGCCGCCCATAACTTCGCGCCCGGCAATGCCGGTTTGATCTTCTGGACCGACATTCTGATCCCGGCCTTCGGTTTTCTGCTGCTGTGGCTGCAATACCGCTACGGACCGCGCCAGAAATCCGCGGTGGTCTGAGCCGCCCATAAACATGCACCGGCGGGCGGTTTCGCCGCTGGAAACTATTGAATGATCTGTACTTTCGTCTAAGCTTGTCGTCGCCGGGTCATACGAAGCAGGGACATTAGCGCCCCATGGCCAAGGCTACCCTCACGATTGCCAGCAAGAACTACGGCTCCTGGTCGCTGCGCGGCTGGCTGTTGTGCAAGATGTCCGGCCTCGAGTTCGACGAGCAGATGGTCGCCAGCGACGATCCGTCGACGCGCGCCGAGTTGCTGCTGCTGTCGCCCTCCTTCCTGGTGCCCTGCCTCACGCATGACGGCATCAAGATCTGGGACACGCTGGCGATCGCCGAATATCTCCATGAGATCCTGCCTGAGGCCGGCCTCCTGCCGGAGGACCGCGCGGCGCGCGCGCATTGCCGCTCGATCTCGGGCGAGATGCACTCGGGCTTCACCAACCTGCGCTCGGCCTTGCCGATGAACCTGAAGACGCATCATCCCGGCTTTAAGGTGTGGGTGGGCGCACAGGCCGACATCGATCGTATCTTGAGCATCTGGCGCGAGTGTCTCGCCAAGACCACGGGCCCGTTTCTGTTCGGGGCCTCGCCCTGCATGGCCGACGCCATGTTCGCGCCGGTCGTCACGCGCTTCCTCACCTACGATGTGAAGCTCGACAGTGACTGCGCCGCCTACGCGCAGACGATCATGAGCCTGCCGGCGATGCAGGAATGGATCGAAGGTGCCAAGGCCGAGCCCGACGAAGTCGTCGAGCTCGACGTGGAGTTTTAATGCGGCTGTCATTCCGGCCAAGCGAGCGACAGCGAGCGCGAGCCGGGATCCAGTACTCCGCAGTCTATTGATAGCGTACGGCGTACTGGGTCCCCGCTTTCGCGGGGACGACAGCACAAATGCCTACCCCTTCAACCACTCCCCGATCCGCTTCACCGCCTCGTGCATCTCCTCCGCCGAGCCGGCGTAGCAGAAGCGTAAATAATGTCGCCCGTCGATCGGATCGAAGTCGATGCCCGGCGTCGCAGCCACGCCCGCCTCGTTGAGCATGCGCTTGGCGAAGTCGAGGCTGTCGTCGGAGAAGCGCGCGATATTGGCGTAAAGATAGAACGCGCCGTCGACGGGGAGGAACTTGTCGAGCCCGGCTTTCGGCAGACCTTCGGTGAGGATGCGACGGTTCTCTTCATAGCCGTGCTTGACCGCTTCCATTTCGTCGCGGCCATCGAAGGCGGCTTCCGCCGCGATCTGCGCGATGGTCGGCACCGAGATGGCGAGGTTCTGCTGCAGCCGCTCGATCGGCCGCACCAGCGGCTCCGGCACCACCATCCAGCCGATGCGCCAGCCGGTCATGCAAAAGTATTTCGAGAAGGAATTGAT
>Ga0255338_1001634_pt1 | contig 40095 bp, 67 predicted proteins | sample MeOH1_35cm_T4_19_FD_203715 | JGI IMG/M metagenome (GOLD analysis project Ga0255338, IMG submission 203715) | Sandy soil microbial communities from University of British Columbia, Vancouver, Canada - MeOH1_35cm_T4_195 | ecosystem: Engineered > Artificial ecosystem > Sand microcosm > Unclassified ... | reverse complement strand
TCGACCTGACCACCGAGGCCGGTCGCTCCATGTTCGCCACGCTGATGAACCTGGCGGGGCAGGCCGACAGCTACTACGACATCGTCGAGCAGCGGGCGCAGGCCGTGCAGGCCGCGACGTCCGGTGCGGCGGTCTCGGCGGCCAAGGGGGCGTTGTCCACGCTGTCCAGCGCCATCGGCGCCGAGCAGCAGCGCCTGAGCGACACCTATAACGCCCGGGTCGCCTCGATCAACGACATGCTCGGTACGGCCAACGGCGCCGTAAGCAGCCTGACGGCGGTCGGCAGCAGCCTGGATGCCGCGTTGAAACAGCTGGCCGGCTCGTCCGAGCAGGCCACGGCCCTCCTGCACGAGCAGGCGGTGGCCACCTTGCGAAGCGCTCTGGCCTTCGCCAAGGCCGGCGGCTCCCTGGCCGGTTTCGCCGGCCTGCAGAACGCCCTTGACTCGGCCACCACCATCGGCTCGGGCAACTACTCGACGTTGGAGGATATGCAGCGCGAGCAGGGCCGCACCGCCAACCTGATCGCCCAGCTGCAGGGCGTTAACGGCGCCCAGCTGACCACCGAGCAGCGCCTCCTCGACAGCCTGCAGGGCCAGCTCGACCAGGCCAAGGCCAACTACGACCTGCAGACCTCCGGCCTCGACGCGCAGCTGACCGCGGCCCAGGCGCAGCTCGATGCGCTGCTCGGCATCGACAGCGGCGTGAAGAGCGTGGCGGACGCGCTGAGCCTGTTCGCCGGGTCGATGCAGCAGGCCCAGGCGCTGCAGGCCGCCAATGCCAGCATCACCAGCGTCACCGGCCTGGGCGGGGTGAAACGCCAGGTGGCCAACGACGGCACGATCCTCGACGAGCACGGCGCCTCCATGGGGCTGAAGGTGGTCGGCAACCAGGTGGTCGGTACCCAGAGCTGGAACCAGGACTGGCTGTTCAATATCGGCCAGGACGGCCAGATGAGCTGGGCGGCGGGGCAGCAGGCCAATATCCAGGAGTGGGCGAAGTCGCAGGGCATCCCGGGGTTCGCCGCGGGGGGCGATTTCGGTGGCGGCCTGCGGATGGTCGGCGAGCACGGCCCGGAGCTGGAGGTGACCGGCCCAAGCCGGATCTTCAACGCCCGGCAGACGGCCGACCTGTTAGGCGGTGGCGCGGCAACCGCCCAGGAAATCCGCAACCTGCGCGCCGATATGGGGCAGGTGTTCGATGCCCTGCGCGCCATCGCCAAACACACCATGCAAACCTCGAAATACACCCGGTTCCTGGAGCAATTCGAAGCGGACGGCATGCCGGCAGTGAGGGCCTAATGCAGATCATCAAACCCATCGACATCACCGAGGCGGTGCTGGTCGCCAGCAACGTGCCGGAGGACGACTACCCGCCCTGGAGCTCGTCGACGGCCTACCTGGTCGGCGACCGCTGCCTGCGCAACCGCCGGATCTACGAGGCACTGGTCGCGAACAGCGGCATCGACCCGACCGGCCCCGCCACCAACCCGGCCACCTGGCTGGATCTGGGTATGGACAACCGCTGGCGGATGTTCGACGACAAGGTCGGCACGCAGACCCGCCAGGCCGGCGGCATCGCCGTCGCCCTGCAGCCCAATGCGGTGATCAACGCCCTGGCGCTGTTCAACCTGCAGGGCAGTACGGTGACGGTGACGATGACCGACCCCATCGAGGGCGAGGTCTACCGGCGCACGCTGTCGCTGGTCGATGCCGGCGTGAACAGCTGGTACGACTGGTTCTTCGCGCCGATCGGCCGGCATACCGACCTCGTACTGCTGGACCTGCCGGCCTACGGCACCGCCCAGCTGGGCGTGAGCGTCGACAACGCCGGCGACCCGGCGGCCTGCGGCCATCTGGTCGTCGGCACCCAGGTGGAGCTGGGGGTGGCGCTGTACGGCACCAGCGTCGGCATCACCGACTATTCGCGCAAGGATACCGACGACTTCGGCAATTTCTTCATTGTCGAGCGCGCCTACAGCAAGCGTGCCGAGTTCGACCTGCGCCTCGACACCGCCCGGGTGGCCACCGTGCAGCGCCTGCTGGCCTCGCTCCGCACCCGCCCGGTGGTCTGGATCGGCGAGGCCTCCTACGAGGCCACCCTGGTGTTCGGCTTCTTCAAGGATTTCTCGATTTCAATCTCCGGCCCGTCGATCTCCGATGGGACCCTCACTGTGGAAGGCCTGGTATGACCGTACCGACGATTACCCCACTGCCGCCGGCGCCGTCGCGCAATGACGGTCCTGCCAATTTCACCCCAATGGCCGATGCCCTGATGGCTGCCCAGCCGCGCTTCGTCGACGAGACGAATACAGTCGCCGCCTTCACCCATCAGCGCGCCCTCGATGCCGACAGCCGCGCCAGCGATTCCGCCGCCAGCGCCGCGGCGGCGCAACAGGCGCTCACCGATGCCCGGCTGGCCCGCGATGCCGCGCAGTCGGTCGCCAACTTCAAGGGGCAATGGTCCAGCCTGAGCGGCCCGCTCGCCCTGCCGGCGACGGTCCTGCACCGCCAGCAGATCTGGACGCTGCTGACCGGCCTGGCCAACGTTGCTACCAGCGAGCCCGGCGTGAGCGGCGACTGGCTGGTAATGGGCGGCATCGACGCCAGCCACACCGCCGACTTCACCGCCGCGCGCAACGCCAGCTACTGGCTCGGCGCGTCGCTGACCGTGACGCTACCCGATACGACCACGCCGCCGCCGAAGGGCACGGCCGTCCGGCTGACCAAGGCGCTGGGCGCCGAGCCGACGATCCAGGCCGGCACCGGCAGCGCGGTGATCCAGACCGCCAAGGGCAGTAGCGCGTCGGTCCTGTTCGACCTCGACGCGGAAATCGTTTTCGTCTTCAACGGCACCGATTGGGAGGTTTGACCCATGCCGATCAGTTTGAAAAGCGCCGCCGGTCTTGGCGGCTTCCTGCGTCAGGAGCGCCTGATTCTCGAATCCGGCCAGTTCGTCGCGCCGTTCGATGCGGCGTATCTGGTGACCGCTATCGGCGCCGGTGGCTCCGGGGCGCGGGCCCCCATAGGTAACGGAATGGCCGCCACGGGCGGCGCGGCGGGCGGCCTGGCGCAGAAGCTCGTGCGGCTCAAGAAGGGCGACGTCCTGACGCTGGTGATCGGGGCCGGAGGCCCCGCCCAGGCCACGGTCGGGCAGAACGGCAATGCCGGCGGCACCACCACGGTCACCGGCCCCGGCATTGTCCTGACGGCCAACGGCGGGGAGGGCGGGAAAACCCAGGCGGCCGGTGCCGGTACCGTGGCAGGTGCTAACGGCGGAACGGCCAGCGGCGGCGATCTCAACGTCCCGGGCGGTAATTCCGGTTCTGCAACCGTGGTTGCGGTGCCGGGCTGCTCGGCGGCTACGGGCGGTGGGGCGGTGGGCATTTACGGACTCGGTCATCCCTCGGGGAATGCGTCCAATACGGTTGCCGGGTCAGGGCAAACCTCCTTCTCCGGTGGGGCGGGCGTCGGGGGGAAATCGGGAGACGCCACCGGTACGAACAACAGTGCTTCATCTCGGGGCGGCTCTGCTGTGGCGGCGTCCCCCAGCGCAGTCAATTCGACCAGCACGGCAGCCGCTCCCAGCAACTTGGGAGTCACCGGCTCCGCCGGTCTGCAAGCTCGTCTCCTGGCTCCAGCGGGTGCTTCCGGCTCTTTCCCGGGCGGAGGAACCGACGGAGGCAACGGCTCCGATGCAGGTATCTTTGCGGGCAGCGGGGCTACTAGCAACACCTCCGGTCGCGGTGGCTACGGGGCTGGTTCAGGGGCGGTCTCCGGCGGTAATAGCGTGTCCAGCGGCCCGGCTGGCCAGGGCTGCGTCGTCATCGAGTTCCTACAGGAGATCGCCTAATGGCCCAGTTCGAAATTCTCGACGACGCCGGCCAGGTGGCGAACGTGGTCGTGGCCAGCGTCGAGTTCGTCGACCAGCGGTACCCCGGGCGATACCGTGAGCTGGCGGAGCCCACTCCGACCGTGGACTGGCCGGCCCTCATCGCCGAGCGGCGCTACCGGGCGGAAACCGCAGGCATCGCCATGGATGGCTATCAGGTGGACACCTCCCGCGACAGTCAGTCGCTGATCACCGGGGCGGCCCTGCAGGCGACCCTCGACGCGGCCTATACCTGCCGCTGGAAGACCCAGGCCGGATTCGTCGACCTGAGCGCGACGCAGATCCTCGCCCTGGCTACTGCCGTGCGCGCCCATGTGCAGGCCTGTTTCGACCGCGAGGCCGTCCTGCTGGGCGAGGTGGCGGCCGGCACCTTCACCGCCGATCAGCTTGAGCAGGGGTGGCCCTGATGGAACGATTCCCCCATCCGCTGCAGGTCGAACTGCGGCACGGCAAAACCTGGCGCCTTCTGGCGCCCTTTTCGTATCGGGGCATCGAGGCGCCGCTCGGCTTCGAGACCGATTTCGCCAGCACCAAGGCGGTCCGGCGCGTGGCCGTCGTCGGCTTGGGCCTCTCGCTGGCCCTGAGCCTGTTGCCGTGGGACTGGCTGGCCTATGCCGCCTACGCGGTCGGGTTCGCCTGCCTGTTTCTCTACGCCATGGTCAACGGCTACGGCGATGCCGCCGCCACCCTCCACGACTGGCTCTACACCACCGGGCAACTGCCGCGCCGGGCGGCCGACCGGCTGTTCCGCCTGGCGCTGATCGATTCCGGCGTCGCCCCCTGGCGGGCCTGGATCATGTGGGCCGGCGTCCGGCTCGGCGGGCGAGGGCGCTACTGCGCGAAGTCGTGAGCCATCCGCAACCCGCCTCGGCGGGTCTTTTTTTGTCCGAAACCCGGCCCTGTGCCGGGTTATTCGTTTCTGGAGATCCCATGACCCTTTCCGAGATCCGCGCTACCGCCATCAAGCCAGCGCTCGCGCTGCTGCCTGCGCGCATGACCAGCCCCCAAGCGGAAATCCAGTTGCTCGCCATCGGCCTGCAGGAGTCGGGTTTCGCCGCCCGTCATCAGCTCGGCGGGCCCGCCCACGGCTTCTGGCAGTTCGAGCAGGGCGGCGTGCGCGGGGTGCTACAGCATCCGCAGAGCCGGGCCCAGGCCATGGCCGTCTGCGTAGCTCGAGGCGTCGAGGCGGACGCAGCATCCGTCCATGCCGCGCTCGAGCATGACGACATCCTCGCCGCGGCATTCGCCCGGCTGCTGTTCTGGATTGATCCGTCCCCGCTGCCGGCAGTAGGGGACGCAGGCCGGGCCTGGGATCTGTACCTGCGCACCTGGCGGCCGGGCCGGCCACGGCGCGATAGCTGGGATGCCTTCTATGCCCGGGCGGTTGGCGAGGTCTCGCCATGAGCCTGACCGATCTGATCCCTGTGCAATACCGGCTGCTGGCCGCCGGCGGCATCGCCCTGGTCCTGCTGCTGGCAGGCGCTGCGGCAGGCTGGGCCGTCAACGGCTGGCGCCTCGGCGAGCAGATCGCCGCCATCCAGCAGCGTCATGCCGAGCAGCTCGCCGCGGATACCCAGGTGGCCAATGCCGCCTTCCGCGAGCAGCAGCAGGCCCGCCAGCAGCTCGAAAACAAACTCTCACTGCTCGACCAGCAGCGCTATGGAGAACTGCAGAATGCCCAAGCCAATACTGATCGCCTGTCTGCTGATCTCGCTGATGCTCGCCAGCGGATGCGCGTCACCATTACCGCCAGCAGCTGCCAGCAACTGTCCGGAGCAGGAAAAGCCGCCGGCGCCGACCGCGTGGATGATGGAGCCGTCACCGCCGACATTCAGCCAGCGACTGCAGCAGATCTTGCCCGTCTCGCCGGAGACGCAGACGCCTGCGCAGTGAAACTGACCGCGCTCCAGGGATGGGCACGGGAGATTACGAAGGGGGATTGAGATTGCCCGGACGGGCGAAGATGGAGTGCTAGAAATACGAATTGCGGACCAAGTTCAGAATTGCGGACCAGACTATATTTTGCCTGATTCGCTGTAACCCGCGTAATTACTGGTGCCCGGAGCCGGGATCGAACCGGCACGCTGTTGCCAGCGAGGGATTTTAAGTCCGGTGATAAATCCAGCATTTATGCGTGTTGCAGTGCATTTTTCGGTCCGCAATCCGCTCAAAAAAGGTGCTTTCTAGCCCAGTGTTTTCAAGGGGTCGAAATTAATTGCGGACCAGGAATTTGGCTGGTTCTTGACGGGGATCACCGGGTCGGCGTGACCTTTTTACCCTTCCGATCCCTGATGTATTGCTGGGTCATCACCACGGTCGTGTGGCCTAGCTGGTCGCGCGCCTGGAGAATGTCTCCGCTCGATTCTGCCTTGTCGGTTCCGGCCTTGGCCCGCAGGTCCCGCATCTGGAATGCAGACTTATCGATCCCTGCTTCCGCTCGAGCGGCATCGAACCTTGATCTCAGCTTGGCATAGGTCATCGGCGAGCCATCCTCGCAGACGATCAGTCGTGTCGATCGGATCTTGTGCCCCGCCTTCCTTGCCATGATCCTTTCGATCAGGCCCTTCAACTCTCCCGCTATCTCGATCCTTCTCTTGGCTTTGGTCTTCTGCTGGGTGATCCAGATATGCCCATCTCTGATATCTCGTTCATCCATCCTGAGAGTGTCACCTACCCGCTGGCCAGTGAGATAGGCGAGGTCCATCGCATCCCGCAGCCCAACATCAGCCTTATCGTGCACGGCTTGGTACACCGCATCCTCGATGTACGCGTCGCGCCCGGTCTCCTTGTTTCCTTTGATCCCTGCGCATGGATTGGCCAGCGCTGTGTAGCCGCACTGCCTGGCAAAGTTCCAGATGGCTGAGAGGAGGGCCTTTTCCCGGTTGGCGCGTACTGGGGCAGATTTTCTCCAGCGCAGATACTGGTGGACGTGCTGCGGCTGGATGGCCTCAAGCGGTGCCGGCGGATCATTGAAGAATGCCAGCAGCTGTTTCAGCTCTCGGGCGTTGTCCTTCTGCGTCGTCGGCGATTTGCTTGGGACCACCTCGACCAGATAGCGCTCGGCGACATAGCCGAAAGTGATGACCTCGCGCTTGATGGCATCGGCCGTTCTGTCGCGCTCGAGCTCGGCGTACTTCATGATGGCCAGGCCATAATCGGAGCCGAGCGGTATCTCCTTGCGCGGTTTTCCGCCAGCGTCATAGTAGTAAAACGTCTTCCCGCTCGACTTCTTGCGCTCTCTGAACCGGGCAATAGATCCCGGCTTGCTTGGTTTTCGTCCCATGTTAGCTGGCCTTTCTTGGGGACCATACCGGCTTCTCGACCGGTTCCGGGATTCCGCCGATTACAGCAGAGGCAATTACCGCTGGCCAGCCGCTGGCTTTGATGGTGTGGCGAATGCCATTGCTGCGGAGGTTCTGTATTTGGCCCGCCTTTGTCCTGGCCCCGGTTAGCTGAACGATCTCCCCATGGGTGAGGAATATGATGGGTTCCATAGGCAAAACTTCTCCTGCCCCGGCGCCGGCCGGGGAGTGGTACTGGTGGGGTTGTGGCTAGTCGCTGCTCGAGCAACTGCTGGAGCTATCGTTGCTTGAGTAGCTGCTGTCGCTCGAACTGCAGCTGCTGCTGGATCCCCAGCTGCTGCGGTGGCTGTCGTCGCAATGGCTGGTTTCCAGATCGTGCGTCCGGCAGGAGCTGCTGGGCGTGTTGATCGGATTGAGCGGGCTTAGCGGATGCAGCGGGTTTGTCAGGATGTCATCCTGGCGCACTGTAGAACTGGGTGAGGTACTGCGAGAGGCTGCAGGCATCGCATTGCGCCGGCGTGCTTCTCGCCTGATGGCGGTTACCTCGGGAGGCTTCGGCTTGTCGCATTCGGCTGCTTGCTTCTTGCGTCCGAACAGGGAGGAGAACAGTTTTTTGAGCATAGAAACTCCATTCCCCGGGATAGCCGGGGAGCGTGATGGGGCAGGGGTTAGGGTTGAATCCGCTTGAACTCTATGCGCCAGACCCAGGGGTTTGTGTCCCAGTCGCCGCCGGTTGAGATCCATAGGTCGCGGAACGCTGGTTGCGGGTACTTGTGAGCGACTCCGCCTTCGTCTGTGGCGAACCACATGCGATGGTCGCGGTGAATACCCTCCGCCACGGCCTGCTCATAGGTAATGTCCTGCAGCCGCTCAACCCAAACGTCTGTCACTTCCAGCAGTAGGCGGCACGCGGGGCGGGGCATATGAATGCTCGGCTTCCACTTCAATCCGAAGTCCTTGCGAGCCTCATCTGAGCTTGAGCCTGGCTTGATATCTGCGCCATAGACGTAGCGCTGCAGCGGGCTCGCCGGATCTTGGCGATGCTCCACGCCGGTTCCGCGCAGATCCATGAATGTCTCCCGCACCCACAGCCGATCGCCAGGCATGCCATACGGACAGCACGTCGCCAGACTGTGGCCAGTAACTGGTCTGATGCTCTGGCATCCAACCGACCATGCAGCGCCTCCAAGCTCCCAGAACTTTCCTTTGAGTACTGGCTGAACCTTCAAGGCACGCCGGGTCACGGTCTTCCGACCGCCGAGAATGGCGCGGACCATCGGCCCGCTGAATAGGATCGGGCGCTCCTTTATTTCAGGCATAGAAACTCCTCGCCACCCATGCCGGGAAGCGGTGTGAATGGGGTGGTTTTGAGGGGGATCGCTACGAGCTGTAGTGGAAGTTGAAGAAGTAGCCCGCATTGAGTGGAATCCAGATCTCGCCAGCATAGTCGTCGCCGCTATAGCCGCCGCTGACGTACTCGAGGAGATAATGCGGGCCGAAGTGGTAGTCGTAGTCGTCAACCCGTTCGCCGCCATGGGTACGGGTAACGGCAAAGCTGTGATAGCGCCCGGATTCGCCCACGAACTCCAGGATGTCCCGGTAGACCTTGGGACGGACCAGGCCGCGCACACGGGCGAGGATAGTCTGCTCTAGCCAGCGCTGATTACGGTATTCCCGCGCCCAGCGTTCGGCGTTATCGGCTGGCCAGCCGGAAGTGTTCTTTTCCTGGTTTCGGACTTCAAGGGCGCGCAGTTTGGCCTGCCGGCGCTCGCGCTTGGCCCGGGCTTTCGCCAGAGCTCGTTCAGCAAGCGGGGTCAGGCCTTGTGCCCGTATGGCAGGAACGGTGCAGACCTGATAGAACAGGTGGTTGTAGCGGCGGCCGAAGCTGCCCAGGCCAGCGCCGAAGGCGGCACCGATCACCAGGATGCGGCGCAGTGAGGAAGTCATAGGGAGTTCCTTGAAAAGTCGCAGATGGCCAGCAACAGGCCGGGCATCGGAATGAATGCGGTAGGTGGGTTAGGGGAGTAGTTCGGCGGGGACGGCTACGGTTTCGCCGAGCTTGGCTGCGACGATGGCGCGGCAGGCAGCGATGAGCACGCTGCTTGCTGTGTATCCGACGCGCATCCCGGATTGCAGGAAGCTGGCAGATCTCTCTGAAATTCTCAGTTCCATTCCTATGCTCTTGCCGCGCTCAGCTATCAGCGGGCCGCCACGGCTCCAATCGCTTGACCAGCGGTGTAAGAAGAATCCGGCGGGAACTGCGCCACGCTGAGGGAACTTGAAGTCGTGGCTGATATCCGGCGGGGCCAGAACTTCACCGCCATTCTGGCCGTCAATGTCGTTGGGAACGCGAGCCATTGTCCACTCGAGTGCCTTCGCCACCGCCCAATCCAGCGCAGCTCCTTCCAGCTCTGCCGTCTTCACCTCGATCAGTTGGTTCATGACTTATCCCTCTTACCTCGCTTACGGCTTGCGACAACGAGCTGCTTGCTGGCTTGTGCTACACCGCCAGCAACGTCTTCGGGGAGGATTGCCTCATGGCAGTGAGGGCAAAGCGGCGCCATCGTCTTACTGCGCCATGCCTCGTCTAGAATTTTCACTGCTCGGCTTCTCGCCTGGAATTTCTCGGCCTCCCTCGCCTCCCGCAGGAGGCGGTTCAGCTTATTCGCTCCCGCGTTGAACACCTCACACAACCCAACGAAGGCGTCGAACGGCTCGACCTCAGATTCGCAGTCGCTGCACCAGATACGCCGCTCTTTGTCGTCGTAGACCAGCTTCTTGTGCCTGCAGGATGATGATGGGCGCCGCGTCATACCGCGCGCGACGCGCAGGTCTTCTATCTGGACAACCTTGAGACCGTAGGTGTAGTCCTGCGGGATGATGGGGGCATCGCTCATTTCCCACCTCCGGCCAACTGCCTGTCGAAGCATGGAAGCGCGCCGGCCAGCTCGCGTACCTTCTGCATGTCCTCTTCCGGGTAGCCCCATATGTTGCTGACGTCCCACTCGCGTTGCGGTCCCAGCAGCCAGGTCGATATCGGGATTCCCGTGCTCACATAGTCGCGGAATCTCTCGACCAGATGGCGCAGCGTCCCTCCGTGGGTGAAGCCGTACCACTCGTTCCCGAGCCCGGCCTTGTGGGTGTAGATCCGCTTCCCCGAGTAGTCGTCTATCCACCAGATGCGCCCGCGGTAGTCCACCTCGATACTCGCATAGCGGTCCTGGCTATCGGAGTAGAAGAACCGGCGCCCATGGTCGGCGATGATGCGGATTGCCTGGTTCACGGTCCCGGCGCGTAACAGCTTCTTGGCGTACTGGCTCATACAACCTCCTTGTCCAGCAGGGCGCGCAGTTCGTCGAAGGTGTCCCAGGCGTACTCGCCGATCTCTTCTAGGTGCCTGGAAAGCAGCTCTCGCGGCACTGGCACGGCGTCCGGCTGCTCGACGGCGGGCGGCGCTGTCGGAATTTGCAGTTTCTCCAGCAGAGCCATGGCCTGTTCTAGCGTGAGCACGTCATCGCTGAAGGCCGTCCATTTGTGCCTGCGAAGGTTCCAGACCTCCCGATATCCGGAGGGGTGATTCCGGGCGATTGCGTAGTGTCCCTTCACCCCGTCTGCTCGGTCAGCAAGGTACGGGAGCCACGCCACCGGCTCCTGCGCTGCCGGCTGCTCGTCGGCGGGCTGGGCGGCGGCGGGCACGGCCGGCGATTGCTTCGGCTGCCAGGTGCCAGCGCACGCCGGGCAGATTTCACTGTGCCCGACGATGCCGGAGTCTTGGCAGGTTCTGCACTTAGGCTGCTCGGTAGCCTTGAGCGTCGTATTCGGATCGCCCTCGAAGATCGGCAGGATCTCGTGATGGGCCTGCCAGTTGAGCGCCTGGTCGCGGTCGGTCGTCTCCAGCAGGAAGTCGGCCGTTCTCCATCCTATCAGCCGCTTCATACAGCCTCCTTGCCAAGCAGGGCGCGCAGCTCTACGCGGGCCTTTATGCGGGCCTCAGGGTCTTTGGACTTCCAGATAAACCCGTAGATTCGCTCGGCCAGCTCCCTCGGCATTGGCACGGTCTCCGAGTCGAGCCCGTGGAAGTTCCACGCATCGGACGCCCCTTCTTCCGTGTCGCTGGTCGGGCCGCTGGCGCCGCACTCGCTGCACTCAACGAAAACAGACGCTACCCCATTGGAGTTGAAAAACACACGGCTCCCGTCCGACTCGTGGAACGGGCAGCCTTTTAGCTTGATGCTCATACGCTCTCCTTGCCCAGCAGTGCCGCTAGGCAGTCGTTCCATCCAGCACGATATCCGCTGGCTTGATTGCGGAAGTCATCCGGAACGCGGTCATCAGCTTGAAGCTCGCGGGGGACTGGAGCGATATCCGGATGCTCGGCGGCGGGCGGTATAGCTCCGGGCGTAGCAGGCAGGGGCATCCAGTGCGACGGCCTCCAGCTGGCCCCCTTAACGAACCAAGGGCCGCGGATCGGATCGTTAAGCAGCGACCTATCAAGGGCGCCTACCGAGTAACGCCAGTCCCCAGACCTTCCGCCAAACTCGGAGCATACGAGAACAAGCTGCTCGATCTCTGGCATCCGCTCGCTCACCGGAATCCACTGGCACGACGCTTTCGGCTGCTCAGCGGTGGGCGGGGAGGCGTACAGGTCTCGCGTCGGAATCCCTGCTGCCTCGGTATTGGCGCGGTGATCGGGGATATTGTCGTACCCATTCCACCAGCGACCATCCTGGAAGAACTGCCATGCCATCGGCTCCTGCGCTGCCGGTGCCGGTGCGGAGGGAGCAGCAGCGATCAGCGCATACGCCTCCCGGTCCGTGTCAGCCTCTGCTATCTGTAGTCTGTTGTGCTCCTCGGCGTACCATTTGGCCTTGGAGTATGAGCGCAGCGCATCCCCCACAAGAACGCCGGTCTTCTGCCATTCGATGAGTTCTTTGCACCGCTCGCGCAGGCCTTCCGGCACGGCAACCGGTCCTGGATGCTGGGAGAGGGCGGCTTGCCATGCATCCTTAAGAGCGCACTCGAATGCATCGACGCATCCCATGCGTGCAGCCTCTATCCACTTTTCTGCAATGGCCTTCAGCTGTTCATCGCGTATCTTGTCACTCACGTTCTTTCTCCTTCGCCGGCTTGATCGGCCGGCAGATCAGGCATTTGCATTGGCCGATCCGGAGCATGGTCCGGCGGCAATAGGTGGGGCGGTTCATTCGCTGTCGCGCTCAACTGGCACCGGTTGGATAAGGGAGGTATGGTTTTCTGTAGGCATAGTGGCTCCTCGCCATTGGCGTGGATTCGGGGTATTAATGGGGAGGCCGGCGTGGGGCCGGATTAGGGAGGATCAGATGAAGGTAGAAAAACTTCCGGGATGCCCTGAAGTGTTCGATTTAATGGGCGAATCGGTCCGATTCGAGTACTACGTAGGCGATGTAAATGTCACCGTCAGAGCAGTGGCATGGAAACAAGAAGCTGGCCAAGGTGGCGGGGTGTCGGAATCAAGCATTGCTGATCTTCGCGGAAAGTGGTCCTCTCGCGCAGAGGCTGAAGATGCAATCATGAAGGCGGCAAAGATCGCACTATCTGCTCGCTGATGGCATGAGTCCTGGCCGCGTTCATGCGAATAGGTCCTTCTGGGCAGCCCTGCACTCAGCATCGCCATGCGGCAGGGCCAGCCTGTTCAAGCGCTCTTGCCATTCACTGAGCGATGCTTCGGTCAGTACGAAGGACCTATGGCATTCAGGCTGAAGAGGGCAGGCGTTGCAGCTGGAGCGCGATTTGAAGTTGTAGTGCTGCGCGCAGATGGCCTGCGCAGCTTCGGAGAGCTCGGTCATGCAACGTCCTTCCATTCCGTACTCGGCGCCTTTCGCTTCCCCTTGGCCTCCGGCTGCTCGATCTTCACCCGTGCTCGGATCTTGAGATCCCGCGCCTTTCCCGACTTGCGCAGCAGTGCGATGAACTGCTCGGCGAACTGGGGGGCGTCGAACAGGGCGCTGAGCTGAGCCACCCGGGCGCCCGCCATTACCTGCTCGACGCGGCGCTCGACAGCCTCTAGCCATTGAGCTTCGGTCAGCTGGGTCTTTCCGACGTTCGTCGGCGTCTTCTTGCGAGCTTCTTCGCGGGCGAAGTGCTCCGTCATTCCAAATACTGCGAAGGTGCTCATGGTTTTCTCCAAGCAAAGCGCCGCCATGCAGCGCGTGCCGCAGTAGCGGAATATGTGGATTCAGGATTCGGCCCGGTCGAGCCTTGAGGCCTCGGCAGCTCCGGCCAGATAGAGCGCGTGCGCCACGTTTTCGGAAATGCGTATTTCGTGGCGCGGAATGGAGAGCATGGGCGCCGAGCCTTCCGGTCCAGCGGCGTGAGCCGTAGCAATCAGCGACTCGACCACTAGGCTGATGCTCTGCGGATCTCCACCCGCCAGCGCTTCGAGCTTGGCGATCAGGCCGGGCCGAGCGCGGTGCCTGAGCATCTCCACGCTAGCAGCAGGTGGCAGCAACTGCACGCTGTCGGCGTTCAGAGCGAGCAGCTGAATCGCTTCAGCCTGCTCCTCGATGCTGTTCCAGGCCATCAGGTCAGCCAGCATGGCGCGGATTCCTGGGCGCACGCGGTGGCGAAGCTCTACCTCACCGACTGCCTTGCGCTTGGCGGCGGTCTTAGCTGACCGCTCGGGCTGGGTCATGGCTGTCATGCGAATCCATCCGTGCGCGCATCCCAGTAACCAGCGAACCAGGCGCAGCGCCTCCCGAGCTGCCAGATTGGAAAGGGGCACGGCTCTCCGTCTGCGGCGAGCGCGCCCAGCTTGTACTCAGCGGCGTAGACCAGCTCCGATGAGTCGGCTGCTGCGGGCCTCATATCCCCGCCTCCAGCATCCTCCAGGCAAATGCCGCCAGATCCTCCTGGCTGCTCGGCGACCTGGGGCGCCGCGGTGGTTTCCGCCGATCCTGCTGGGCGGCGGCGGGAGCCACGCTGAACGGGATGGGTTCGTATCGGCTTGGGCTCGCGCCGCACTGCTGAACCTGCCCGCCGGCGGCGATGAATTCGGCGGTCATCTGGTCGATTCGCGCCCGCAGCGGTTCGCCGCGGGCAATACCTGCGTTGTCGATGAGCATGGGGATACTCCGAGGGGCGCAGGGAGCGCGCCCTGGATAAATTTAGATCCCGGCGAGGTAGGGCAGGGGAATAAACGGAATATCGTCATCGAACGAATCGGCATCCGGCCCCGACGCGCCCTGCTGGCTCTGCTGTGTGCGCTGCGCTGGCTGGCGGGCGGGCTGTTGGCGCTGCTCGCTCTGGCCGTCACTCTTTCCACCGAGCATCTGCATCTGGCCATCAACACCGACCAGAATCTCCGTGGTGTAGCGATCCTGCCCGTCCTGCCCCTGCCACTTGCGCGTGCGAAGCTTGCCCTCGATGTAAAGCTGTTGGCCCTTGGTGACGTACTGCCCGACGATCTCCGCCAGCTTCCCGCTGAACACTACGCGGTGCCATTCGGTGCGCTCCTGCAGCTGACCGGTCTGCTTGTCCTTCCAGCTTTCCGAGGTGGCCAGGGTGATGTTGGCGAAAGCAGTGCCGTTTGGCGCATAGCGAACTTCGGGATCACCGCCGACGTTGCCCACCAGAATGACTTTGTTGACGCCGCGGCTCATGCGGGCTGCTCCTGTGTCGTGAATGCTGCTTTGCGTTTCTCGTAGTCGGTCTTTACCTGCGCCTGCAGGTCGGGCTCGCTGGCCAGTTCGCGCCAGGCGGCGCCGAAAGCCGACTTGAGGTCTTCCAGGTTGTCTGCCTGCTCAAGCGTAGCGATGAAGTCGACCATCATGCTTTTGGCGCGCTCACGCTGATTGGTGCCGCAGTTGAGCCAGTCGAGCAGCTTTCGTCCGGTTTCCTCGGTGATCAGCTCGGGGTTCTCGAATAGCCGGGTTCGGTCCTTGCTGGCCACCGCATAGTGGCCGTCGTGGGTAATGTCGAGCACGACTGTAAATTCATAGTCTGTGCCGTCCCGCTGTTCGCTTTTGAGGCCGAGCTTGACGATCTTCTTGCCCTCTCCCTGGACGGTTTCCGTCTTGCTGCGCATGGTGCAGATGATGTGCAGCGGGCTGGTCAGGATCTTGTCGGTCAGTTTGCGGTGGCGCGGGGTTGTCTCGCTCCAGGCTGACCATGTGTTCCCCTTGAAGCGCGCCTTTGCCGTCTCGTCGTTTATCTCCAGGCAGCCTCCTGGCCCTGTCCACTCATGCGAGTAGCTGTCGATAATCAGGACTTGGTATCCGGCCTGTTCGGCGGCCTTGATCGCCTCGATATAGCGCTCCGGAGTGTATGGCGCGTGAAGCTCCATTACGTCGAAGTCGGCAATATGGGCATATAGCGAGGCGCTGCCATGCTCTGTGTCGATGACGGCTATATTGCCGCCGAGCCCTTTGGCCATCTGTAGGGCGGAGTAGGTCTTTCCGGATCCGGAAGGTCCAGCAAGTGCGAGCCGTAGCCTTGCCTGCTTGCGTTCAGCCTTCTTGAACATGAGTGTTACCTCGGGTGGTTATCGAATTCCCGCTCGATGCGGGCCGCTGCTTCTTCGTACTGCCGCCTGGCATCGCCCTGGAATCTCTCCGGCCAGAACTCTCCGAGCGTCATCCAGTCGAGCTGAGCCGCAACAGCAGGAGATACCTGTGCTGGTTGCGTATGCATGAGGGGATTTCCGTTAGTAATTGATCTGGATGTTGGGAATCTTGCGCTGGGCAATCAGGGTTACGGCCTTCTTGGCGCACTCTTCGGTCATTCCGTTAGCGATGAATGATTCCAGCGCTGCTCGGTTGATAGCGGCTTTGTGTGCCTTGTCAGCCTCGCGGGTAGCTGCCTCCCTCTCTACATGGGCTCGCTCGTCGGCCTGGCGCTGAATCTCAGCCTGGCGCGCAGCTTCGGCCGCATCAGCGGCACGCTGTTCTGCGGCGATTCGCTCTTGCTCGGCGCGCTGCTCGGCGGCGACGCGGTTCGCTTCAGCCTGGGCCGCCGCACGCTCTGCCTGCTCGGCCTGCAGCTTCAGTTCCAGTTCCCGGCGCTCGGCGGCGGCCTTGGCTTCCTGCTCGCGGCGAATGGCTGCCTCGCGTTCTGCTTGAGCGCGCTGCTCTGCTTCACGCTGGGCGCGCTCAGCAGCTTCCCGGGCAATGCGTTCCTCGCGCTCTTTTTGCTCGCGCTCGGATTTCTCGGCATTGAAGCGGGCGATCTCGGCAAGCTGCTCCTCGTGAGCGATGCGGCGCGCAAGCTGCTCACGCAGTGCGGTCACGGCCTTATCTTTTCCGCGCGCAGCATCGGCCTCGAACTCGTCAAGCGCCTTGTTGATTTCGAACGCCTCAACCTCGTTCAGCTGAAACTGCAGCTGCTCGGCGGTCAGGTCCGTGCGCTGGTCAACAAAGCTGTCCAGCCATTCGAGCGTTTCCTTGTGACCGGCAACCCTAGACGCTTCGGCTTCTTCCCAATCGGTCAGTGGCTTTCGCACCTCATCCTTCCATGCATCCAGCGTGTCACGTACCCGCTTGCGCTCAGCATCGATCTTCTTCGGGATCTCCTTCAGCTCGGCGACCAACTCCTTGCCGACGTTGTCCAGGGCAGTTTTAGAGCGGGCGACCTTGTGCGCGATGGATGCAATGGCCTCGCGCCCCTTGCGGGTGGAGACGTCCGGCACGAACGAATCAATCTCGGCACGAATCCGCTGCAGGTACGGATCAAGGCCGTTTTCAGCCTGGAACACCTGCAGGGCGGTCTCTTTGGGTGGTACAAGCGCAATTTCGGTTGCTGCGGTCATAGGATCTCCAGGCGCGCCAACTCCTACGGCAGCGCGCATGCGGTGAAATGGGAGGGGTTACTGAGCGATCCAGCAGGCCGCGCAGAGCGCAGTCCAGAGGACAAGGACGGTGGAAACGCTGCGCCAGATGGCGCGGCGGATGGTCGCTTGGTGCTTGGTCATGGCCGCACTTCGGCATACCAGATGCCGCCGACGCGCACAGGCTGGCGGGCGAAGTCGGCTAGGGTGCGCAGGCCACGGCGCTTTGCCTTGGCGATCAACAGGGCGAAACTGCGGTGCTGGATCATTTCTCTAGCCTCCCTTCCAACGGCTTGACCCGAGTGGAATACGCTTCGGACTGCCGCTTCCGGAATTCGCTGACCTGTTCGAACGACAGCGAGCCAAATGCCAGGGCGGCATTGAGCATCCCGTACAGGCGCCAGTAATGGGCATGCATGGATGTTAGGTTGTGCGCTTCGGCAATGCCGAGCAGCTCCGTTTCGATACCGTGCAGGCCGCGCTCCATGGGCGTTCCCTCGAACGCGACTCGCTCTGCTTCTTGCTGACGAGCGGCCAGCACTTCGATTCGCTCCCGCTTGGCTGCGGCGGCCTTCTGCTCGCGCTCCCGGGTGATCCGGGCGGCCCGGGAAATACCGGCAGGCGATGAAGGCTTCGGCTGCCAGCGCTCGCTGTTTCGCGCCGTGTAGGGCGCATGCAATTCGGTGCTCATGTCGATTACCTCGCTGTTTGCGCACACATCAGGCAGCCGTCTCCGCTCATTGCGGGACCAAGCGCATGAGTGGGGAGGAAACGGCTGTCTGGATGGGTGCGGAGGGGAAGGGGTGATGCAGATGGCCAGCGCCACTGTCTCTGGCTCAAGGTGGCGCGCCGTTTTTCATAGCAGCCATGAACCCAATCACGGCCTAGGAGGTCTACCCACCCGGTTGTTTCCATTCGCCGCGCATCAGCCTGCGCATTCATCTGCATCGGAAGTAGTGCGGCCTACTGAGGTCGGCGTGTTTGCCGCACGTTGCCCCGACTTTGCTTCGCGGCCATATTTTTCCACTTAGGCCCCGCACTACTTCCGATGCATCCTCTTCGAGGAAATGGCCCGTTACGCGGGCCAGTCGGCAGGCTCAGCAAGCTGGGAGGGCAAAGCTGATGGCAGTCTTACCGCCTGCTGCCGGTGTTTTTGACTCCAGGGCACTTCCGGCTAATCCCCGTCCAGATATCCGCCTAGGCGGCCCGCTTGCCCGGGATATGTCACTTGTTCTCTCCTTATCGTGCGGCGAGCATAGCGTCTGCCATCTGGTATGCTTCTTCCGCAATATCAGATCCTTTCCTTCCGCTAGTGCTTGGATCTGCGCACATTCCCTGCATTGCCTTCGCCGCGAAGTAATCGCGCAGGGTCATGCCTTCGCTGCCCCAGCCGTTTACAAGCCGGCCGTCATGCTCGCTAGTTTGGCCGAACGGAAACGCCGGCCCACCGTTGTCTTTGTCGCTCATCTATCGAGTCTCCAGTCAGATTTCCCCTGATGCGCCCCTCGTGAGGCGCACCGGGAAATCGGCTGTTTCGGCCTGGATCAGGCCGCCTGTAGCTTGCTCGGGCGGACTTTCAGGATCACGCCGTCAACATCGACTTGCGCGTACAGGCCCTGGCCGCGGCCCGGACCGAGATTTACCTCGCCAACGTACTTGCCGGATTTCACCTGGCCGCGTGGGTTGGCGAACTTCACCGGCTGGCCTTTCTTGAACTCGCTCATTGGTACTCCTGATGGGTGGTTGTTTTCCCAATGCCGCCTCATCGAAGCGGCATCAGGAAACGCTCGGCCGTTGTCTTGCCCCGGTTATCCCGCTGCTGATTGCAGGCATTCCGGATGATCTTGGATGGCCTCGGAGCTTCCTGTTCACCTGGCTTGATCAGCGTTGCCGGGTGGTCGTCGGTACGAGTTGAAACGCGCTTCCCTACAGCTCCTGTCTGGCCCGGTTGAGTGGGGCAGGTCTGCGCGAGTTGCCGGCCCGTCTGCCGGCTGGCCTTGCTACTTCATGGGCTGGTTCCTCCTGTGGTTTTGGTTTATCTGGCATCCCCTGATATCCGCCCAGGGATCAAGGCGGGGCGCATTGCTTGCCGGGTCATTCGCACGGTTCAGCGTTTCACTTCGATTAGCCGTCGAGGGTGCTCCTCGCGTTGGCAGGCTTTCAGGCCTGTCTGATCGCCGGTCGCCGGCAGAGGCAATGCGGTCTGTTGGTTTCTTGCGCTGATTGTTAAAGAGCGGGGCCTTTTGAGGGCCTGACGGTGTTGGTCGTCGATGGGCGAATTTAAGCAAACTGAAATTCCCAGGTCAAGCATGCTGCAATAATATTTTCAGCATGCTGAAATTGGTTGGCGTAAAAAAGCCCCGGCTAGCGGGGCTCTCTTGGGATGAGCGGGTCCTGGGTTAGCGGAAGACCGACCTGGGCATCTTGGCGTCTACGACCGTTCCAGTGATCTCCCATTCTCCGTTCAGCTCGATGATTGGGAAGGACTTGTTGAGCGGCTGAAGGTAGGCGCGACCAGCGTCGCGAAAGAATTGCTTGAATGTAGACTCGTGAGTTGGTCCGTCAATCAGCTTGGCTACGCAGAACTGGCCGTTCTCTGGCATCACGCCGGGCGCCACCAGGATCAGCGTCCCCTCTGGGAAGGTCGGCAGGCCAGATGCCGATGTCATCGACGGACCGGTCACGCTCAGCCAGAAACCATTTTCACCCGCCCATGCATCCGACGCATGAATGCGGATTTCATCACTACATAGCACCTGCTGTAACGCCTCGACTGGCATCCCGGCCTGCACCCATGAGATCTCGGGATATGGAAATGAGCGAGTCGGCTGGATCGCCTCTGCGACGTTGATATCCCTATCTTTTTCCGGACCCACTCCTAGCGCCAGCCATTTGGCACTAAACCCAGTGACGCTTGCAAGCGCGAACAGGTTCTCAGGTTTCAGGCTCTTCGACTCGCCCTTGATCCATTGCGTAATGGCAGAAGGCGCAACACCGCAGTAAGCGGCGATTTCGATTTTCTTTTTGCCGCTGGCCTGGATGGCCTTGGCAATTCGCTCATGAGTTTGCATGCCTGCACTTTAAGTAAACTGCATTTAAGTATGTATTGCCGCTGCCGTTTCGTTGACGCTCTTTATTTCAGCATGCTTAAATTGGCATATCGTGATGCGAGGTTGCGAAATGACCATCGATGAGGCTGTCGCCCATTTCGGCAGCAAGACCAAGCTGGCCAAGGCCCTGGGCATAAACCCATCAGCCGTAACCATGTGGGGCGAGACGATCCCAGAGGTTCGCCAGTACCAGATTCAGGTTTTTTCGAAAGGCAAGTTGAAAGCCGATCGCAAAGAAGCCGCTTAACCACATTTGCTTTGCAAGGACCCGATTAACCATGAGCTACGAGATCAGAAACCACCTGAAAGACCACGTGACCAAGGTTCGGCTCGACGAAGAGACCGACGAACTCCTGCAGTGCCTGGCCCGGTTCCATCGCACGCAGAAAGCGGTTCTGGCTCGCGAGCTTCTGGAATCGAGCCTTCGCGAAATGCTGGCCAACCTCGGGACAGATGGTACTGCCGATGTGAATGCGGCCTGAAGGCCCTGGGGAGGGCCTGTGGCTGAAATCGAAATTGGGCTGGATAGCCAGCTTCATGAGTTGCTGCAGGAAGTGGCAAGGAAAAAGGGGATGGACCCCGAGGAACTCGGCGGGAAATTGGTCAGGGAGAAGCTAAGGGAAAGGACCATGCCCCCGGTTAGTCCGGGGAAGGTCACTCCATTCAGGAGAGGCCCTACAAAGGACCTAAAGCGCATCCGGGGCCCTGATTAGGCCTAAAGCAGAAACAAAAAAGCCACCGTGCAGGGTGGCTTCTTCATAGCAGCGCAAAGCGCCACAGATAACGGGAAAGAGTATGACCAACGTAGTCCCAATTGGCAACACATCAGCAGGTGAATCCGCATGAGCACCATCATCATGACTGCCTGCTGGCCGCTGCAGAGCATGTCGCCTGCGCAGAAGGCCGTCCTGATCTCCCTGGCCGATAACGCCAACGACGAGGGAGTGTGCTGGCCGTCTGTTTCCCGCATTTGCGAGCGCACTTGCCTATCCGAACGCGCCGTTCGAAATGCTCTGCGCTGGTTGGAAGAGGTCAAGCTGCTGACCAGCCATCAGCGCAATGGTCGCTCGACCTGGTACACCGTGACCCCGGCATCTTATGCCCCCGGCAGCAAATGCCCCCCGGCACCAGATGCCCCACCACCCCGGCACGACGTGCCCCCCACCCCGGCACCAGATGCCCCCAGAACCGTAAAGGAACCGTCAATTGAACCGTCAAAGGATGCTTGCGTATCTGCAGACCCGTCTCGGCGGAAACGTCCCTGCCCGGTGCAGGCGATTGTCGACCTGTTCAACGAGATGCTTCCCGAGCTGCCGGCCGTTGTCCTGATCAACAAGGGCCGCAAGGCCAGCGTGAAGGCCAGGTGGGATGAGAGTGAGGTTCACCAGGATCTCGGCTTCTGGCGCGAGTTCTTCGAGTCGGTGCACAACAGCGATTTCCTGATGGGCAGAACCCAAGGCCGCAATGGCGGCAAGCCTTTCCGTGCTTCGTTCGATTGGCTGATCGCTGCCTCCAACTTCGTCAAGGTGGTGGAGGGTAATTACCATGCGTGAGCCCTACAGCATCGAAGCCGAGCATGGCGTTCTGGGCGCCATGATGCTGCGCCCCGACCTGATCGACGTCCTGAGCGACGGGCTGACCCCGGCGGATTTCTACTTCGAGGACAACGCCGCCGTGTACCGGGCGATCCTCGACCTGCATCAGGCCGGGAAGGGCGTCGACTTCATGACCGTCGGCGAGCACATCGGCATCCTGAGCGACGGCACCCGCGGTCTCGGCTATGCCGGGGACATCGTCCGGAATACCCCGAGCGCTGCCAACGCCGCGACCTACGCGCAGATCGTCAAGGATCGCTCCACTGGACGCGCCCTGATGCAGGCCGCCGAGCGGATCCACGAGATTGCCACCGGTGAGCAGGAGACCGCCGACAAGATCGCTGCTGTGCAGGCTGAGGCCATGTCCCTGGACAACGGCGGCACGGCCGATGACGTGGTGATGGCTGGCGACGTGATCACTACCCAGGTCGACGTCTGGGAGGAGCGTTCCGACCGGTTCGACCGCGGAGAGACGCTGCTGGGCCTGTCCACCGGCTTGACTGACCTCGACGCGAAGCTGGGCGGCCTGCAGCCTGATCAGCTGATCATCGTCGCCGGCCGCCCGGCCATGGGTAAGACCACCCTGGCTATGGGCTTTGCGGCGGATGCGGCAATCCGCCAGGACAAGTCGGTGCTCGTGTTCAGCCTGGAAATGAACAAGGGCCAGCTGATCGACCGTCTGACTGCCGCCGAGGGGCGTATCCCGCTCTCCTTGGTGAAGAACGGACGCGCGGCGGCCGAGGGCTACGGCGCCCAGCTCGCCCATGCTGCATCGGCTGTGAAGAACTCCCGGCTTGCCCTATCCGAACGCTCCGGCATGAGCATGAACCGGATCCGCTCCATTGCTCGGCGCCATAAGCATCGGCATGGCCTGGATCTGATCGTCATCGACTACCTGCAGCTGCTGGAAGGGGATACCAAGGCGGACAACCGTACGGGAGAGGTCAGCGACATGACCCGCAAGGCGAAGCTGCTAGCTCGTGAGCTGCAGGTTCCCGTCGTGATGCTGAGCCAGCTATCCCGTCAGTGCGAGCAGCGCCCAAACAAGCGCCCCATTCCGGCCGACCTGCGCGAATCAGGCTCCATCGAGCAGGACGCCGATGTGATTCTGTTCGTGTACCGCGACGAGGTGTACCACGAGCACAGCGAGTTCAAGGGCATCGCCGAAATCATCATCGGCAAGGGCCGGGATGTGGAGACCGGAACCGCCCGCGCCGCCTTCCTGGGCCAGTTCAACCGATTCGAGAACCTGGCCGCCGGCTGGCGCGAGCCGGAAGAACAGCCGGCCAAGGTGGCCAGCCTGGCTAGCCGCTATGCGAAGGGAGGGCGGGGATGATCTTTCGCCAAATCACCGCGCGCCATATTCGTGAGCCGCTTACCCAGGTGCTCAAGCATTTGCGCAGCAAGCCAGAAGCATTCCAAAACCGAGCTCGCTTCGATGAGCTGATCGAGACGATTCGCCCCAAGCGTGAAGAGGAAGATGGTCATCAGGAGATAACCCATGAGTAACCAATTCAAGCCGGGCAATCTGGCGCTGATCATTAAGCACCGCTTTCCTCCGGCAGTAGGCCGCTGTGTCGAGTTGGTGAGATTCGTACTTGTGAAGTTAAACCGTGAAAACCGCGCTGCTCCTTATGCATACGAAGATCCCAATGGTGAGCCGGCCTGGGTTGTAACTGGAACAAACGATGTTCCCAAGGGGGCAATCTGCCTTGAAAGGCATCTCATACCCCTCCGCGGTGACTTCCAGCCCGAGCAGCAGAAGAGCAGGGAGGTGGAGCATGGCTGATTGGAGCGAGCTGAAGCGGCTGATCGATCGGCTGAAAAGCCTTGAGGTCGGCGACTCTGCTGAAGGCGACACCTGGGAGGCTGCGCTGGAGGAGTATGAGGATTTCCTCGAAAGGGTCGGCTGGGATAGCCAGACCGCCATCCTGATCCTGATTTCCGAGAACGAGCGGCTGCAGTCCGAGCGCGATGCCATCGCCAAATCCCAACGATACGGGCAGGACACTGTGGCAATTACCGTCGAGCGCGACCAGCTCCGTGCCGAGGTCGAGGCGCTGCGGAGGGATGCGGAGCGGTATCGGTGGCTGCGCTCTGTAGAAAACGACGTAGCGATAACCTTCGGCGCCCATGCTTGGGAGGATCTGTCGGACGAGTACATGGACGCAGCCATCGATGCCGCCATTGGCGATGGAGGGCGTACAGATGGCTGAGCTCGCCCTGATCCGAACCGCCAATGGCCTAGTGCCGGCCACCGAAGCTGACCGTGAGGCCGTGCAGAAGTGGCGCGCCGGCCAGGTGATCCACGGAAAGTTCACCAAGATGCGCAACGCCAAGTTCCACGGGAAGTTTTTCGCCATGCTCGACCTGGCCTGGGAGTACTGGGAGCCGAAGGGTGGCCTGGTGCCGCGGCAGGAGATGCGTGGCATTCACGGCCTGGCCCGCTTCCTCGAGCAAGCCACTGGCCGCGAGCCCGGAATGCTGCAGGCCGGCGTGGATGCATACGTCGCCAAGCTGGAGCGCGATCGTGCCGAGCGATTCCCGGCGGTGGACAAGAGCCGCGAGGCATTCCGCGAGTGGGTGACGATCGAGGCCGGGCACTTCGAGCTGGTGTACACCCCGGAGGGGGTCAAGAAGCGCGCCAAGTCGATCAGCTGGGCAAGCATGGACGACACTGCTTTCGAGCCGCTGTATCGGGATGTGTTCAACGCCTGCTGGCGCCTGGTGCTTTCGGCGCACTTCGAGACGGAAGCCGATGCGATGGCTGCGGCTGATCAACTGGGGACATTCGCACGAGGGTTGTCTCCAAGAAGCTCCGCGACAGCGCCCGAGGCCAGGAATGCACAGTTCGCCTGCCCGGCATTTGCAACTGGAACCCGGAGACAACCGTTCTCGCCCACTTGCCATGCGGCCAGAAGGGGATCGGCATGAAGGGCCTGGATACCGTGGCGGTATATGCCTGCAGCGCCTGTCACGACGCCATCGACGGACGCTCATCGGCGGAAATCGACTGGCGCGACATGCTCCGGTCCATCGCTGAGACTCATCGGTCCCTGATCGGGTCCGGAATTATGACCATCAAGGGGGCCGCATGAGCCTGATCAAGCACTTCGAGCGCAACACCGCCGGCCGGGACTTCGCTGTCGGCGATATTCACGGTTGTTTCTCCAGGCTCCAGAAGGCTCTAGACGCTGCCGGCTTCGATCTGCATCACGACCGCCTGTTCTCGGTCGGCGACCTGGTGGACCGTGGACCTGAGAGCGAGCAGGCCGTCGAGTGGCTGGCGATGCCCTGGTTCCATGCCGTGCGCGGCAATCATGAGCAGATGACGATCGACGCCCAGCGGGCGGCGGAGACGGACCTGCACCTCATCAACGGCGGCGTCTGGTTCTACGGGCTGCCGTCCTGGGAGCGTACCGCCATCGCCGACACGCTGGCCGAGTTGCCGGTGGCCATCGAGGTCGAGACGGCTGCCGGCCTGGTTGGCCTGGTGCATGCCGATTGCCCGTTTCCATCGTGGCGCCATTTGCAGCTTGCCCTGGACGGTACGGCCGAGATCAGCAACAAGGATCTGAAGCTCGTCAAGAACACCTGCATGTGGTCGCGCGGCCGCATCGAGCAGGGCGATACGGACGGCGTGCAGGGCGTTCGCGCCATGGTTGTCGGCCATACGCCGGTCCGTCAGCCGGCCGTGCTGGGCAACGTCTGGCATATCGACACTGGCGGCTGGCTGAAAGACGGGCATTTCACCCTGCTCAACCTGGCGACGCTGGAGTGCATCCCGCCGATCAATCCGAAGATGCACTGGGACTGGGAGGACGCATGACTGGGGGTATGTGCGGCAATGCATGGCTCGAACGTGGCGACCCTTGGGCCCTCGACTGCCAAGGAAGCTGCTGCGGTGAATGCGGATCGGATCGCCTGCCTGATCCGCTGGGAGTGCCGGGCGCTGCAGGGGCGGGAGAGGCAGATAAAGGCGCAGGAATGGCTTGCGAAGCTATCGCCGGAAGTGGCGCAGATGGTGCGCGAGGCGCTGGCGAGGAGGGCGGGGAGTGATCGAGCTTGAATTGCCATTCCCGCCGAGTGCGAACGCTTACTACCGGCACCCGAATAAAGGAGCGCTGGCCGGCAGGCATTTGATCAGCGCCGAGGGCCGGGCCTATCGGCAGGAGATCATCTGGCGGGTGCGCCCGCTGGGCATCAGCTTCGCCGGCAGGCTGGCGGTCACGCTGCTGTGCCACATGCCGGATCGGCGCCGGCGCGACCTGGGGAATATCGAGAAGGCGCTATGCGATGCGCTGACCCATGCCGGGCTGTGGGGAGACGACAGCCAGATCGATGACTTACGGATCGTGCGCGGGCCGGTCGTGAAGGGCGGAAAGGTTACTGTGAAGGTTGGGGAGATAGCGGCATGAAATTTAGCAGTGCACGCCAGCTTTGGCACGACGCCTACTACCAGCGCCACGAGTCGACCACGGCATACGCCCTGGAAGTCGGGATGCTGCAGGCAAGCATTCAGAAGACCAACCGGGACCGGCGCACGGAGGTGGCGATCGATCAGGCGCTGGCAGGGATGGTGCAGAGCGCTATCAGCACCCTTCCAGCAACGCTGCAATGCTTCGGGCACTGGATGTACTCGCCGCTGGCCGATGACGATCATCGGGAGATCGCCGAAGAGCTGGTCTACGCCATCGCTCGCAGTAAGGTAGAGCGGATGACCGCGGCTAAGAGCGAGCGGGCCCGGTATGTCGCCATGGGTGTGCTGTACCGCTATCGCCGGCAACACCAGGGCGGACAAGGCGCGGCGCCCGATCCGCTGCCGACGCCGGAGGCATTCCGCGGGTGGCTGGAAATGACCTATGGAGTCCGCATCGATTCACGCAACTGGGCTCGTGAGTGGGAGGAGTTCATTGAGCGCTGCCTTGATGCGTGCAATGACCTGGACAGGAAGGCATTGCAGCCAGTATCGATACTGCTGAGTGAAATGAAGGAGGCAGCATAATGTGACGTGATAACGTTGCTTTATTGTGCGGCTAGGAGTAGAGTTTCTCCATCCTGTCATTGCTCGCCCCGAGCAAATTCAGACTGTTGCGTGGTAGAGCAGAGGCCAGCTCATCAGGCTCATAACCTGAAGGTCGTAGGTTCGAATCCTCCCCTCGCATCCAATTCAGAAGCCCCGATTCGGTCATCTGGTCGGGGCTTTTTCATGCGCCACGTTTTTTCCTATGCAGGAATCGTGGCAGCACGCTAACTGCTGCTTCAGACATCCGGCAGCTCCGAGCTGTCCGCCTGTCGGCAGGGGGGCGGATCAGGCTGCTTCGATGGTGACCGCCAGGCGCTTGCCGAGCGCGGTTAGGGCTTGCTCAATCTGCTCCATCTTTGAGGTGTGCAGGAAATCCACCAGGCGGTCGACCGCCACGGGCTTGGCGTTCAGCAGTCTGCATAGATCGGCCTTGCGCATGCCGCGCTCCATCATGGTGTTCCACAAGGCGATCTTGGCCACGGTTACTGCTGGAAGGTGGACAACGCGTTCGCCGGGTTGCGGGGCGGATGCTTCCGGGATCGGTCGGCGCTGGTCCACGTAGATGGACAGGGTCGACTCAATGGCATCCACGGCCTCGTACATGGCGTGTTCTTCGTTGTCACCGTAGCTGTTCAGCTCTGGTAGGTCGCGACAGAACACGGATAGCCCGGGCGAGTCATCGGACTCAAATCGAATCGCATAGTCGTACATGGTCACTCCTCGGAGGGTGATGTTCTGCTCAGGCGAGGGGGCTCTTAGAGCCCCAGTTGCTTGATGATCGCCTTGCGGGTCGGTTCCGGCATTTCCTTGGCTCCGTGGTCCGCGAAGACCGTTGTCTTGCCGTTCGGGGCGGTGACCTTGAAGTGGCTGCCCTTGGCAGGTTCGAAGGTTGCCCCTTGGGCCTTAAGCCATCGCCTGAATTCGCTGAACTTCATCACCCCATCTCGTTGCTGTTGATGGGTTCATTATACAACATTTCTGTTGTCATGCAACACTTGTGTTGTTTTTCTTGGCCCCTCGCTCCTTTGCTCCCCAGCGGGCTGCGATGTGGGCCACCTATCCGCCCGAGAGGGCTATCGAGTATGCAGACCATGGCAGAACCAGCCTCGACCGCCGCCGGCGCGGTGCTTGCGAAGTACGGCGTCGCCATAGCTGGGTTCGCCGGCTCCATCCTGTCGCTGTCGTTCCTGCGTGGACTGAACCGCAAGCAGGCCTCTGCCGCTGTGCTGACCGGGTTCCTGTCGTCGGTATTTACCACCCAGCTCGTGGTCGCGTACTTCGGCCTACCGGGGGATACCGAATCCAAGAATGGAGTGGCGTTCCTGATCGGCCTGCTGGCAATGAACATCATCCCCGCCATCAAGGCCGCAGCGGAGCGCCTGCTGGAAACGCGAGGCGCCTGATCATGGTGACATCCATCCTTATGGGCCTGGATGGCGTGCTGTGCAGTCTCGTGGTCCTGGCCGCATTGGAGTTTCTGCGCTCCGTCCACCTGTTCGAGCATCCGGCCCTGAGCGTTTCGTTCTACCTGGTGGCCATCGGCGCCTTCGGTCTGCTGGTGGAGATGGCGCAGGGCTACGTGCCGTCTCCCTGGCCCGTCCTGCTGCATCTCGGCGTCGTGACCTGCCTGTGGTCGCATCGGCGCGAGATATTCCGCCGGTCCTGGCACTGGGGAGAGCAACCGTGAATTTAAAATCCCTTATCCCGTCATGGCTGTTCCGCCATGACCCACAACCCGAGGAAGTACCTATGAACGATACCGTTCAAGCCGTAGAACAGAGCCCTATCGAGGCAGCGCAGGAAACTGCTGTCGCACAGGCGCCTGCTATTGCTCAAGTCGACAAGATCGACACCTTTGCCGAGAAGCTCCGCCACCTGCTGAACCTGGCCGAGGTCGAGGTTGAGCATCTGTGGGATGAGGCCGTGGCGCTGGCCAAGAAGCTGGTGTGATGCAGTAAGGAGACGGCCTGTTCCGCATGCAAGAGGCGGATAGCCTGAAAATCTGGAGTTCCTGATATGAGTTTGACGCCAAAGCAGGAAGCCTTCTGCCTGGCGTACCTCGAAACCGGGAACGCCAGCGAGGCTTACCGGCGCGCATACAGCGCGGAGAAGATGAAGCCCGAGAGCATTGCTGTGGCTGCAAGTCGCATGCTGAGTAACGCTAAGGTCGCGCTAAGGCTTTCAGGATTGAGGGAAAGGTCGGAAACGGCCGCTGTGATGGGGCGCCAGGAGGCGCTAGAGCGGCTTTCCATGATGGCTCGTACCAGCCTGTCCGATCTGGTCGAGTTCGGATCGCATGAGCTTGGAGAGGACGAGAACGGCAATCCGATCATCCAATCAGCCTGGAAGATCAAGGATTCAGTCCTGCAAGACCCCAAGCAGCTGGCGATCATCTCCGAGCTGGCCGCATCGAAAGACGGAATCAAGATAAAGACCCACTCACCGCTGCAGGCCATCCAGCAGCTGGCGAAGATGCAGGGATGGGATCGGCCAGACCTTGAGCTCGATCTTGAGGCCAAGCGCCTGGCGAATGAGAGAGCGCGCAAGGAGCTGCAGGGGCCAGGCGCTGGCGAGTCGTTGGTGAGCGTCCTCTCTGAACTGATATCGAAGCTGCCAGGATGAGTACAGGGAACCTACTACTCGATAGACAGCTCGCCCGCTGGTACAAGCTCAAGGACCACCCAGTACAGCTGGCGCTCATTGCGGCCGTGCCGAATGGCATTCGTTTCCCCCTAGTACCTGCTGGGCGCCGGAGCGGGAAGACGGAGCGGTTCAAGCGGTTCCTGGTACATCAGGCCTCTGCGGTTCCAGGCATCTACTTCGCGGCCGCTCCAACGCATGACCAAGCGAAGAAAATCTTCTGGGATGACCTAAAGGCATTCACGCTGTCCTGCGTGCATCCGAAAAGACCGAGCGAGTCCGACCGGATCATTTACCTGCCCAGCGGCAGCGAGATCCACGTCATCGGCCTGGACAAGCCGCAGCGGATCGAGGGTATCCCGTGGACGGGCGGCGGCATCGACGAGTTCGCCGACATCAAGCCGGATGCCTGGGAGGCGAACATCCTGCCGGCGCTGAACACGGTCAACCCAACGCGCCCTGACTATCGGGCGTGGTGCTGGCTGCTGGGCGTGCCGGACGGCCTGAACCACTACTACGACCTGTGCATGCAGGCCGAAAGTGGCAAAGACCCGAACTTCAAGGTGTTCCACTGGAAGTCCGCCGAGATCCTGCCGCCTGACGTGATGGCCGCCATGAAGCGTGCCATGTCGGCCAAGCAGTTCAAGCAGGAGTTCGAGGCCTCGTTCGAGACGGCATCCGGCCGGATATACGAGGACTACAGCAAGGACAACCACACCAGCGCCAGCATCGAGCCGCACGAACAGCTGCTGTGGATGCATGACCAGAACTTCACCCCGCTGTCATCAGCTGTCGGGGTCCGTCGCGGCGATGATCTGTACCTGCTGGACGAGATCGTGCTCACGAGCGCCGTCTCGAAGCAGTCCGCCTTGGAGTTCGTGGAGAAATTCAAGGGCCACCAGAACAAGCACGTCCTCATCTACGGCGACCCTGCGGGGCAGGCCGGTGAGAAGCATGGGCACGCCTCGGACTACTCCGATATCGAGGGGGTGCTGCGCGCCAATGGCTGGAGCTACACCCGCAAGGTGAAGCCGGCACATCCGGCGATCAAGGATCGCCAGAACGCGGTTCGCGCCAAGATCCGTACCGCTGACGGCCACCGCAGCCTGTTCGTCAACCCGGCCACCGCGCCCTGGTGCGACAAGGGCCTGGCAACAGTGCAGCTGCAGGAGGGGTCGACCTTTCAGGAAGACCAGAAGAACAAGTACCAGCACATCACAACTGCCATCGGCTACTGCGTCGAGGCGATCTGGCCATGCGCCGGACGCTACACCCTCCAGAACATCATCTGAGACAGAAAGCATGGGCGTTATCCACTACATGGCCGACAAGCTGGTCAACCTCGTGGCCAATCTTGGCACCGAGCGCGACAAGGCCTCCGGCTCGGCCTATGCCCCAGTGCTCCTGACCGACGAGCAACTGATCAACGCCTATCGCGGCGCTTGGCTACCGCGCAAGATCGTCGACATCCCGGCCATGGACGCCTGCCGAAAATGGCGGGCCTGGCAGGCCGATGCCGAACAGATCGGCCTGATCGAAGCCGAGGAGAAACGGCTCTGCGTCAAGGCCAGGATACTCGAAGCACTGACCAAGGCTCGCCTGTTCGGCGGCGCGGCAGTGTTCATTGGCACCGGCGAGACTGACCCAAGCAGGCCGCTGGCGGTTGAGCGCATCGGCGCCGGGGGAATCCGCTACCTGACCGTAATGACCCGGCGGCAGCTATCCGCCACTGAGCTGGAGCAGGATCCGCAGTCGCCTCGCTATGGCAGGCCCAGGGCATACCGCATGCATGGTTCTGCCGTGGAGATTCATCCGTCTCGCCTGGTCGAGTTCGTCGGCGCGCCTTTCCCGGATCATGAGCAGGCCTGCGGCGCCGGATTCGGCTGGGGCGACTCGGTGCTGACGGCGATCATGGAGGCCGTCAAGCATGCCGATGCAACCGTGGCCAACGTCGCCAGCCTGGTATTCGAGGCCAAGGTGGACGTGATCCGCGTCCCCTACCTGATGCAGAACCTGCAGGACAAGGCCTACGAGAAGCTGCTGCTGGAGCGCTTCCGTCTGGCCTCCATCGCCAAGGGTATCAATGGCACGCTGCTGCTCGACAAGGACGAAGAGTACGAGAGCAAGACCGCCAACTTCAGCACCCTTCCCGACATTCTCGACCGATTTTTGCAGGTCGTTGCCGGGGCGGCCGACATCCCTGTGACTCGCCTACTCGGCCAGGCGCCGGCCGGGATGAGCGCTACCGGGGAGAGCGACACCCGCAACTACTACGACCGTATTCAGTCGCTGCAGGAGCTGGAGATCGCGCCGGCCATGGCCATGCTGGACGAGTGCCTGATCCGCTCGGCGCTGGGTGGTCGTCCTGAGCCGATCCACTACGTATGGCACAGCCTCTGGCAGTCAACGGCGACTGAGCGGGCAACCATCGGAAAGACCACCGCCGACACGATCAAGACGCTCAAGGATTCCAAGTTGTTCCCTGACGACGCGCTGAGTGAGGCAGCGGTGACGCTGCTGGTCGAGAACAGCGTGGTCCCCGGCCTGGACGCGGCCATCGAGAAGTACGGCTCCGCGCTATCTGAGGTGGAGCAGGGAGATCCTACCGATCAGGGATCTACGAGTGGCGCAACGACCAACATTGGTGATGCCGCCCCGCGGCCGCTCTATGTGCAGCGAAAGGTGCTCAACGGAGACGAAATCCTGGCCTGGGCTAAGGCGCAGGGGTTTGAGAAGACGGTTCAGGCAGATGAGCTGCACGTCACCATCGCTTACAGCAGGCAGGCGCTGGACTGGATGAAGGTCGGAAATGACTGGGGTGGTAAGCAGGATGGAACGCTCACGGTAGCGCCCGGTGGCGCTCGCCTGGTAGAGCCGCTTGGTGATGAAGGCGCCGTAGTGCTGTTGTTCAACAGCTCCGAACTGTCCTGGCGTCATGTGCAAATCATAGAGGCTGGAGCGTCCTGGGACTTCGAGGAATACCAGCCACACATCACCATCACCTATGAGCCTAGGTCGATTGATCTGAGCCGGGTAGACCCGTATCGCGGCCGCATCGAGCTGGGTCCCGAAATATTCGAGGACCTGGACCCGGCCAAATAGCCGGCCTTCAGCCGAGGAACACAAATGCTTCTTCATGATTCCGTAACGGTCTCCGGTACGCGCCGGACGACTGACGGCTACCTCGTGGCCGATGCTCGGGTGGCAAGCGTTGGCATTCAGGAATACCTGGGTTCCGAACTGGACAAGCCGGACATACCGATCATCCGCGTCTACCGACCGCCGGAGTCGGTGTTCGCCCAGGATGCCATGCGCTCCTACGCCTATCGGCCGATGACCAATGACCATCCTCCCGAAACGGTCACCGCCCAGAACTGGAAGGACGTTGCCATTGGCCAGACCGGCGGCGAAGTGGTGCGCGACGGCGAGTTCGTCCGCGTGCCGCTGGTGCTGATGGACGCCTCCGCTATCGCCGACTACGAGGCAGGCAAGCGCGAGCTGTCCATGGGCTACTCCGCCGAGGTGATCTTCGAGGATGGCGTGACCCCGGACGGTCAGCCCTACGACGCTAGGCTCGGACCGATGCTCATGAATCACCTCGCCCTGGTCGACCGCGCGCGCGGCGGCCCGCAACTGCGCATAGGCGACAACCAGAATCCCAACACCATAGGAGGCCATCACATGGCTGACGCACTACGCAAGGTCATCGTTGATGGCCTCACCATCGACACCACTGAACAGGGCGCCCAGGCCATCGAGAAGCTGACCAAGCAGCTCAGCGATGCCGAAGCGAGTAAGCAAGCACTGAAAGATGCTCATGCCGTTGCCCTGGCCGCCAAGGACGCCGAGCTGGCGAAGAAGGACGCCGAACTCGATGGCCTCAAGGCAAAGCAACTGAGCGATGCCCAGATCGACGACCGTGTTCAGGCGCGTGCCGACCTGATCGCTAAAGCTAAGACCATCGCTGACGCCGATTACACCGGTAAGTCCGACACTGAGATCCGCAAGGCCGCCGTAGTCGCCAAGTTGGGCGATTCCGCGATCCAGGGTAAGCCGGAGGCCTACGTCGAGGCCCGTTTCGATCTGCTGCTGGAAGATTCCGTGAAAGATCCGGTGCGCCAGCATCTGCAGGCTCGCGACAGCCAGCCGAACACCAACGACAACGGCCAATCGGCCTACGCGCAACGCATCGCTGACGCATGGAAAGGGGGTAGCAAGTAATGGCCGTTCAGAGCACCTATTCCGAGAACATCCGCGCCGCCGTCCCCGGCCAACTGGTGGACACGATCCCGAAAACCCTACTCTCGCGCACCGTTGAGGACGCGGGCGGCCTGGCCTTCGGCATCCCGGTCGCGCAGGGCGCCGCCGACAAGGGTATCCGCGCCTTCACCACCAGCGACACCGCCGCCGATTTCGTCGGCATCACCGTGCGCGAGCGCTCCGTGGCGGCTGAGGCCGACCAATTCAAGCAGTACGACTCTGCCCGCGTGCTGACCCAAGGCGCCATCTGGGTGCTGGCCTCGGTGGCAGTCGCCGTCGGCGATCCGGTCTATGTCGTGCCAGCCACCGGGCTGTTCACCAACGTCGCGACCGGCAACGTGCAACTGCCGAATGCCCGCTTCGACACCAGCACCACCGCCATCAATCAACTCGCACAAGTCCGCCTGGGCTAAGGAAGCATCATGACGTTCAAACTGCTCGACGCTCAGGCCGCACTCGGCTTCGTCGTCTCCCAGACCTCGTTCATCGAGCGCCAGGTCAACGAGACCGTCTACCCGGATATCCAGTACCCGTCGCTGATCCCGGTCGACACCTCCGCCTCGCCCTGGGCCAAGACCGTGACCTATTACTCCTCCGACCAGTTCGGCAAGGCCGACTGGATCAACGGCAACGCCGATGACATCCCCATGGCGGGAACCGAGCTGGCTAAGCACGAAACCGGCGTATACACCGCAGGCATCGGCTACGGCTACGGCCTGGAGGAGATCAGCCAGGCGCAGATGCTGGGCATCAACCTGCCGGCAGCCGATGCCATGGCCGCCCGCCGCGCCTACGAGGAGATGGTTGACCGCGTTGCCCTGCTGGGCGACAGTTCCAAGGGCTTCTATGGCCTGGTCAATGCCCCGAGCGTCACCGCCGGCTCCGCGACCACTGGCGACTGGGCCACCGCTACCCCGGCGCAGATCCTCGCCGACGTCAACGGCGCGCTGATCAGCCAGGCGACCGGAACCCTGTTCACCGCGATGGCCAATACCATCGTGATGCCCTACGAGAAATACCTGCTCCTCGCCACCCGCATGGTCAGCGACACCTCCTCGGTGTCGATTCTAAACTGGCTGCTGGCCAACAACGCCTACACCGCACAGACCGGACAACCGCTGCTGATTCGCGGCATGCGCGGGCTGAACACCGCCGGCGCCGGCGGCACGGCACGTCTGGTTTCCTACCGCCGTGACCCGAACGTGCTGAAGCTGCATATTCCGATGGTCCACCGCTTCCTGCCGGCCTATCAAGCGAGTCCGCTGCGCTGGGAAATCCCTGGCATCTTCCGTCTGGGCGGCCTGGATATCCGTCGGCCGAAGGAAGTTCTCTACGTCGATGGCATCTAAGGAAGCCTCATGGCCAAGATCAAGAACAACGGCGCCATCACGCCGATCGCCATCGGCTTCGTCCATATCGCCCCCGGCGAGACGGTCGAGGTAGCGGACTGGGATCGGCTGAAAGCCCTTCCGGTCATCCGGCACTACCTGGACAGCAAGGTACTGGAGGTGGTTCCGGCCTCCAAGGCTAAGGACGAGTCGAAGTAACAACCAGGGCGCTACGGCGCCCACTCATTCGAGGTGAACGATGCCTGACTTTTACGGAACTCTGGCTGGCGCCGAAAGCTATCACGCCGACCGGGGCAATACGGCTTGGACCGGCAGTGATATCGTCAAGCAGGCCGCACTGGTTCGGGCATCGGCATATATCGACGGGCGCTACCGCCTGCGCTGGCCATCTGGCCGCTGGGTCTCGCAGTTCCCCGGCGTCAAGGCCGGCGGACGCGCCCAGCAGCTGGAATGGCCGCGCAGCGGAGCCATCGACTACGAGTACCAGCCGATTCCAGCCGATACCGTACCGGACGAGGTGGAGCGGGCAACCTACGAGGCGGCGCTGCGCGAGCTTGTCGTACCGGGCAGCCTGAGCCCCGACTACAGTCCATCCTCGCTGATCAAGAGCGAAACGGTTGGTCCGGTGAAGACCGACTATGCCGTGGCCGAGGCAAGCGCCGGCGATAGCCCGCCCAATCGCCCGGTGATTCCGGCCATCGATGAGATCCTGGCGCCGGTGCTGACCACCCGCGCCTATGCACCGGGAGTGCTAGTGGTATGACCGAGTCGGATATCCTCGCGGCACTGGAGAATCTTGAGCCCGCAGCCATGCAGGCCTTCCTCGACGCGGTACGCGCCCTGGTGGATGCCGCAACCCTCAGCGATATCGAAGCGCTGATTGCAGAGGGTAATGTCAATGGCGTGGTTGATGCAGTTGGGTCGTTACCGACCGCCGCCCTGGCCGAAGTGCTGCGCGGATCATTCATTGCCGGTGGCCGCTCGGTCATTGTGCGCATTGCTCCGGCTGGACGTCCGGTCGAGTTCGACGCCGGTACGCCGGAGGCGCAGGCAGTGCTCAACGAGTCGGCCGGCCAGCTGAAAGCCACCGTTGCTCGGGAGCAGGCCGAGGCGGTGCGCGCCACCATTGCCGCCGGCATCAATCGCGGCCAGTCGCCCCGTGAGACGGCGCTGGACGTGATCGGCCGCGTCAGTCCGCAGACCGGCCAGCGTATCGGCGGGGTGATTGGACTGGCCGAGCCGGATGCTCGCGCCGTGAGCAAGGCCGTGGACCAGCTGATGAGCGGCGAGACGGCGCTGCTGCGCCAGTACCTGACCCGCAAGGACCGCGATCCGCGCCTGGATGGCATCGTGCATTCAGCCCTGGCAGCCGGACGGGCGGTGAGCTCGATGGACGCCAAGCGCATCGCTACGGCCTATGCCGAGCGCAAGCTGCAGGCGCGGGCCGATCTACTGAGCCGAAAGGAAACGCTCAAGGCCTACAACGCTGGCTGGCATCAGCTCTACGTTCAGCAGAGCCAGCAGGCTGTAGCACCGGCCAGCATCACCAAGGCCTGGCGCAGCAAGGGCGATCTGCGGGTCCGCCACACGCATGCCGCCCTGAACGGAAAGCGCATTCCATTCGATCAGCTATTCCAGTCACCCAGCGGCGCACAGCTCCTATACCCCGGCGACGACACCCATGGCGCCGGCCTGAACGAGCTGGCCGGCTGCCGCTGCACGCTGTCCTACCGAGTGAAATGGGAATGACCGATATCTATGACCGCGCCAAGCGCACGGCATCCCGCCTACTGGCTCCGCGTAGCCGGGGCGGAAAGGGGCTGGAGATGACGCTGCGGCGCACGACGACGGGCGCCTATGACCCGGCCACAGGCGGCGTAAGCGTCACCACCGTCGACTATTCCGGATCGGCCTTCCGCGACAGCTACAGCCGGGCAGAGATCGACGGGACGCTGATCCGTGCTGATGATGCGAAGCTGCTGCTCTCGCCCATCCAGCTCGACGGAACTGACCTTCCTTCGCCTGAGCAGCATGACCGAATTATCTTCGACGGCAACGAGTACAGCATCGTGACTGTGCGCCCGTGGAACTACGCTGGCCTGGCGGTCGGCTTCGAAGTGCAGGCGAGGAAATAGCATGGCCAACCAGTTCAGCGGCTCGTTCTCCGAGCAGATTGGCGGATTCGCCGAAGCGGCGCTGGATGCCATTCGCCAGACGATTCAGGATGTGCTGATCATCGTTGGTGAGACCGTCATCAACCTCACACCAGTAGATACTGGGCGAGCCAAGGCCAACTGGCAGTTCTCCATCGGAGAGCCTATCCATAGCAGCCTGGACCGGTTCGACAAGACGGGCGATGACACGATTGCCGAACTCATCAGCCGGGTAAATGCGATGGAGCCCGGCCAGGTCGCCTATCTGGTCAACAACCTGATCTATGCCCCTGTTCTGGAATACGGCCTGTACCCGCCGCCGCAGAAGGAGCCAACCAAGGTCACGCCAGCCGGCTACAGCAAGAAGGCGCCGGCCGGAATGGTCCGCATAACCCTGGCGCAGTTTCAGAGATTCGTCGCCGAGGCCGCTGCTAGGAACAGGGTATGACACAGAGATTGATTCGCAGCCTATACGAGCAGCGGCTTTCCGCATTTGCTGCCGCTCGATCGATTCAGGTGGCGTGGAATAACGTAGGTTTCACCCCTCCAGCAGGAGAGATATACCTAGGGGTAGACCTGCTGCCGGCGCCTACAGAGGTACCGGACCTGGCAGGAGAGCACCTTGTTTATCGCGGGGTGTTCCAGATCAGCATCGTCGCGCCGAGCGGGCAGGGCAGCGGTGCTGCGGAGCAGTTGGTCGAGGATGTGGCGGCCGAGTTCCCGGCCGACCTGCTGCTGACCTCCGGCGCTCTCTCCGTGATGATCGTCTCGCCCTGCAGCCAGGGCCCGGCGATTCAGGACGGTACGAGCTACATGGTCCCGGTCAGCTTCACCTATGAGGGCAGGACGCTATGAGAATTCCCCTGCCGAACGGCAGCCAGGTGTTCGTCTCCAGCGCCGTGGATGCCGTGACGCTCGCCCCGCCGGCGCCAGACGCCAGCAGTTGGGTGCCGATCCAGCGGGTCACGGACGGCATCAGCGCCTCGGGCGGCACCGAACGCTGGGCCCAGCATGCGCCGCTGGGGTCGTACCTGGACACCCGTCGGCCCAACGGGCGTGACCCGATCGACATGCAGATCAGCTACCAAGAGGCGCCCGACTCTGCCCACCACCAGCTCATCGCTGCCGGAAAGGCGACACGCGCTCCGCTCGGCTGGCGGATCAGGTTCCCGAATGGTGCGCAGATCCTGTTCTCCGGCTATGCCAGCGGCACGCTATTGCCGGTCATGAGCCGGAACAACCTGATGACCGTCACCGTGAGCATCGCCGTGATCGGCGAGCCGCAGCGCATCGCCGCCTAATCCAAACAACCCCAGAACCACCCACCAGCCCGCCTCGCGCGGGCTTTTTCGTTTGCACGAGGAAAACCCAATGGCTTCTCGCTTCCCGCTGCCGAACGGCGCCATCGTCGAGATCGCTACCGGCTTCGACGCCGCCGTCGCCTTCACCGCCCTGACCAATGCCAAGCCGCCGGAGGCTACGGCGACCGGCCACACCCTGACCAACGACAAAATCGTCCTGATCGACTCCGGCTGGTCGAAGATCACCGACCGCGCCGTCAAGATCGCCGGCGTCACCGTCGACAAATTTCAATTGGCCGGGCTCGATACCACCGACGCCAACCTCTACACCGCCGGGGCCGGCGTCGGCTCGGTCATCCCGGTGACCGCCTGGGCGCAGATTTCCAAGGTCAACGATTTCGCCACCTCCGGCGGTGACCAGCAGTTCGCGACCATCGGCTACCTGGAGGATGACGACGACCGCCAGATCCCGACCAACCGCAACCCGCTCACCCTGACCATCACCGTTGAGGACCAGCCGACCGCCGCCTATGTCGCTGCGGTCGAGGGCTACGACGAGAGCAAGGAGCTAGCCGTCATCCGCCTGAAGCTGCGCAACGGCGACCAGATCCTCTATCCCGGCTACGTGAGCATCACCAGCACGCCGACCACGTCGCGCAACAACCAGATGACCCGCACCATCAGCGTCGGCCTGTCCGGTCGCCCGATCCGCTATCTGGCCGCCTAACCCGCCCCGTTCCAAGGCCGCCCGACGCGGCCTCACCCCTTCGTAAATAGGAGCCAACCATGGCCAAGATTCGTATCGAGCAAGCCCCTACCTTCACCATCGACGTCGAGGTTCCGCGTGTCGGCGGAAAGCCGGCCAAGGTGCCGTTCACCTTCGCCTACAAGGATCGCAATGCGCTGAGCGCGTTTGCCGACGAGCAGATCCAGCACAGCAAGCAGTTCGCCGAGCAGGTCAAGGAGGATGGCGCGACAGTCCTTGACCTGACGGCCAAGACCATCGATTTCCAGGTTAAGCACCTCGCGGAAATCATCGTCGGCTGGGGCTTCGAGGACGAGCTGAACGAGCAGAGTATCCGCGCCCTGGTGTGTAGCGCCTCCTCGGTGCCGGACGCCATCCTCAAGGCCTATCAGGCCGCCTACGCGGACGCCCGCCTGGGAAACTGAGGGAGGTCGCCCGGTCCCTCTACGAAGGTCAGCCCAGTGATGCCGAGCTGGCCATGATCGGGCTGACCCGGGCCGATATCGAGAGCGACATTTCCGTCTGGGCGATCAACTGGCCGTCCCTGCAGGTGTTCAACGCGATGAGTACGCAGTGGCGCCAGGGATTCGGCGGCCCGACTGGGCTGGACTATGGCGTGCTGCCTGCGGTGATGGACTTGGCCGGGATCGAGCCAGAGCAGCGCACTGAGGTGTTTGCCGACGTGCGGGTCATGGAGCGGGAGGCGCTCCAGGCGATGGCGGACGGCCGTGATTGATACACCCACAAGCCATGCGCTCTGCCTGGCTTCCTATTTCTGAGCCCTGCCATTCGGCGGGGCTTTTCGTTTCTGCCGCAAGGCAACCAAAAACGCAGCCTAGGGCCGATCACCCGACCGGCAGGTGTTCGCTCATCCGCCTGCCTGGCTGCGCTCCTATTCAACTGATGGGCGAGGTAATGCCATGAGCA
>Ga0255338_1001633_pt1 | contig 40097 bp, 66 predicted proteins | sample MeOH1_35cm_T4_19_FD_203715 | JGI IMG/M metagenome (GOLD analysis project Ga0255338, IMG submission 203715) | Sandy soil microbial communities from University of British Columbia, Vancouver, Canada - MeOH1_35cm_T4_195 | ecosystem: Engineered > Artificial ecosystem > Sand microcosm > Unclassified ... | reverse complement strand
GGGTGGCGATCACCCGGTCGGTCTCTGCGTCGTCCTCAGCCGACCCGATGGTCCGGTCGCAGGTCGTGCACCAAAGGTCGCCGTCGACAGTCGCGATGTGCTGCTCCCCGTGCGCCGCCAGCACCTCCGCCGCCTGCTCACGGGGCGTCGGGTCGGTCACGGGGTCACCTCGTGCGTGAGGGTCGGGTCCGTCTTCGACCCGTGACCGCAGAGCGAGCAGGTCCAGAACTCGGGAACCGTCCGGCTGTAGGGGCCGAGGAACGACTCGTGGTGGACCCAGTCGTGGCCGACGCGCTCACACTCGCGCTTGTCGCGGCAGTTGCGGCACAGTAGTTCGTCGCCGATGACCACGTGGTCCGCGTCGTCGTCGTCGTCCGCAATGCTCGCGAGGGCGTCCTCGATCGAGTCGAAGTGGGCCACTCCTGAGTCCTCGAACTGGGACACGTGCTCACCGCAGCCACTGCACTTCGCCGTGATGCAGACGTGATCCAGCGCGGTCGCCCATGACGGAAGCGCGTCCGCCTCTGGCCGGCTCACGCTCGGTGCTGCCAGCAGGTGCTCCCCGCCCGGAAGGCCCGCGAGGTCGATCAACGGAACCGTGCCACATCCGGGCTCGTGACCCATCGGACCGCCGTCACCGCACGTGCAGTGCTGGTGGACCTCGACCAGCCAGTGGCCGTCAACCACATCGGTCGCCTCGCAGCAGGCACTCGGTGCGGCCTGGGGACGGGAGGCGAACCAGGCCAGGGCAGCGTCGGAGAGCGCGAGCCAATGCTGACGGCCCTCGGGTTGCTCACGATCCCATGGCGGGGTCACCCCCCCGATCTCGGAGGCGTCGTGAAGCGCCCGCGCCAGCGCGTCCCGGTCCTCGTCGCTGGCCGTCATGCTCGTCTCGCTCATGTCGTCGTCCTCTCGCTCGTCTCGCTCGGTCTGCTGCTCGTCTGCACCGCATGCGTCGGCTGCTCACGAATGTGCCGAGCCACCGCACGCTCCACCTCCGCCGGTGTGCCCGATGTCGTCCACGGACACGGAGTCCACGGATCCACCAGACACCAGGCGCGGGATACGAGGGCGGTCACGCCGCACCGCCTCTCGTCGCAGCCAACGCAGCCCGCACCACAGCCGCACCGGACGACACGGCCGCCCGATCCGCCTCCGCCTCGTCGGCCCGCAACCCGTCGAGCTCAACCGGCGGCGCGGCCTTCGAATCCGTCACCGCCTCCGCGTCACAGCGCCAGCACCTCGAGCCCCGCTTGATCCGCGGATGACCAGGGATCGAGCAGAACGGCCACGCCGGGTCCGAGGGGCGCTGTGAACGCATGTGGACCGAGGCCGACGTCCAGAACCGGTCCCACGACAGCGCCGCCGGCGTAGCGGCGTCCCGGTCTGCCGCACACAGCGCAGCCGCGCGCATCAGCTCGTCGAGACCGTCGTGCCGGTCGGCCGCGATGGCCGCTCGACACCCCGCGAAGTCGAAGTCCTTGCCGCAGTCATGGGCGATGCGCCGCATGAGCTCTGCGATGCGGACGTGCGCCTCCGAGTCGGACAGGTAGCCGGTCATCATCGGGCCGTCTCCCCGCCCGCGGGGTATTTCCTAACGATCGATGATGAAGGCGAGTCAACTGGAGAAGGGAGCAGGGAGATAGGAGAAAGGAGTAGGCGACGGATTCGGGAACGTTGGTCGTATGGTTCTCCCGAACCTTGGTCCGAACCTTCCCCCAAAGGTTCCCGGCATAGTTGCGACAGGCCCTCGTCGAACGTCATGCGCGACTTCTTGAGGAGGTCGCCGATCGACTTCCACCCGCCGAGATCCGACGTCTTCCGCTTGAGCTTCGTCAGTTCGTCAACCGCGACGGCTCGGAGGACCGAGGATGCGGTGGCTCCGTGGTCGCGAGCCATGGCCTTGGCGATGTTGGGTGTCGCCATGAGACCGTCCCACTTGACGAACGACCGGATCAACACTTCCTCGGTGGACGGGTCGGGCAGGATGAACCGGCCCTGGATCAGCTCCTCGGCGCAGTAGCACACGGCCTCTGGAGTCATGTCCGATGAGAGCGGGGCGATGCGCGCCGGCCGCCAGTCGGCCACGCCGCAGAATGAGAGCGTTGGTGAGGTGAGGAGCGCCACGTAGAGCCACTGTCCGTCGTGCGACAGCGCGCGCCAGTCATCGTCGGACCAGATATCCAGGTGCACGCGGGCGTGGGTGCGGGCCATCAGAACGCCCCCCAGTCGGCCATCTTCTTGGCGTCTCCCTGGATCTTGTCGAGCGAGCGCCATGCGACGCCGCACGTGTACTTCCACTTGTCGCGGTTGGCGACCCTCGTGTTTCGCATCGCGATCTGGATTCCGTCGAGAAGGTCTCCGATCGGAAGGCCGAGCTCGTAGAAGCGCCAGACCGACATCAGCCACTCGTCGTCACGGTCAACGACCCGCTCCGTGTCGGACGTGTAGTGCCAGACACACCACGCCTCGTCGAACTCCCGTACATAGGCGTCGCGCTCTGCCCGTTCGGATGCCCGCTTTAGCGCCGCCGCCTTGATCGCAGCCGCCCACACCACCGCCGATGCCTCGACCTGTGCCACCATCGCCTCGTCGGGGCTGGCGCTCGCCTTGCCGGCGTTGCAGTCCTTGCACGCGGCAACGAGGTTGCTCGGGTCGTCTGATCCACCGAGAGCGACCGGGACCACGTGGTCAACGGTCAGCGCGTTGTCCCTGGATCGGCAGTAGCGGCAGGTGAGCTCGTCACGCCGCAGGACCTCGAAACGTGTACGCTTCGAAACAGCCATTTCAGCGACCCCTAACCGGTCGATGGGTGGTCAGGCCCCGGATGACGCGTTGTCCGACGTGGAGGGCGAGCGGGTCGCGGGTCATGGCAGCCTCGCCGCGTACCACTGCTCGGGCGTCGTCCCGGCCGCTGTGTGCCAGTCGCGCGAGCCGTCGATGGGTCTGTGCATCACAGCGTCGTCGCAGTCGGACTCTGGCGGGCACATGGTGTAGGCGTCTCCGGTCTCGTGGACGATGCCGGGGGTGAGGGTGCAGACCTGGGCGTAGGTCACGGTGGTGCAGCCGCAGCCGGTCATGCGGACCACGCGGCTTCCACGGCCTGCGCGTCCATCCGCGCCCGCCAGTCACCCAGTGCAGCGTCGGCCCGCTCCCGCCAGCCACATAGAGCAGCGTCGGCACGGTCCAGCCGGGTCGCGTGCTCGACGTACCGCTGCGCCTGCCGCTGGATGAAGACGCTCGCCTCGCGGGCACCGTCCCGGCGGGCACGGTAGAGCTGACGGCGACGCAGGTTGCGACGCTGACGCAGGTACTCAGCCTGCACGTCCGGGCCTGTCACTTCGCCATCCCCTTCACGGCGCGTGCCGCATCACCCAGGAGTCCCGGATCAGCGGTCAGGGAGTCGACACGGGCCGGGCTGATCTGTGCGACACGGACCACGCCCGCGTCGTCAAGACGGACCCGCCACACACCCTGGGTGAGGACTGGTGGGGTGGCCGTGGTGGTCATGCGGCCATCGCCGTAGCCCGCACGTCCAGCAACCATCGGATGGCTTCGGCGGCCTGCTGAGGTACGACGCCGTTCCCGAGCGCCTTGAGCGTGTCGTTGCGGGTGATGCCGGGAACGTCGGTCACCCACCCGTCAGGCAGTCCTTGCATCCACTCGACGAAACGCGGGGAGAGGCGTTGGGCACCGCCCTTGCCGGTCGGCTCGGTGGGCGATGGTGCGGGTCGGGTGATGGCTTCCCAGCGGGCGATGGCGGGCGCGTACTGGCCGAAGTCGACGGACTGGCGCACGGTCGCGTCGGTGAGCGTCGTTCCATGAGTGCCGGTCGTGTCGGGGTTGCCCCCGCTCGCCTTGGAGTCCATCGCGGTAGGCGTTGGCAGCAGTACCGCGCTCGGCAGCATGAGGTCTCCGGACGAGCCGCGCTGGTGCGGGCCACCCTTCGTGCCGTCCGTCGCGCGCGGCGTCGGCAGCAGGCTCACGGCGGTGCGCAGGTCTGCCCCGCCGGTGCCATGCTCGCCCGCACCGTTCGTGTCCGAGACGGTCGGCGTCGGCAGCAGCCGCAGCGCCTCCACGGACAGGCTGTTCCCGTGCCCGTTGCCGTTGCCGTGCTCGGCGCGCATCCTGGCGGTCCACTCGTCCCACTCGTCGGGCATGTACGCGGCACCCATGTCGTTGACGGCGGGGGTGGGTAGTAGCGCCCCGGTGTCGGACTGCGGCCAGGTCAGCGCCCCGGTGTCGGACTGCGGCCAAGCGAGGATGAAGACCCGGAAGCGCCCATGCGGGGCACCCACATCGGCAGCACGAAGGCCGACCCACGCCGCGTCAAACCCGAGCTCGGCCAGGTCTCCGAGAACAGCTCCGAGTGCTCGCAGAGGAGGTTCCCCGTCTGCGGCACCTCCCATGCACCACGGGCACGGCTCCACGTCGCTATCGGCCTGGGCACTGAGCAACCCCCTCACGTTCTCCGCGACGACCAGGCGCGGCCGCAGCGTGTCGATGGCGTCGGCCATACGGCCCCACAGGCCGGTGCGTGTGGTGGCTCCGAGTCCGGCGCGCTTGCCGGCGTGCGACACGTCCTGGCACGGGAAGCCGCCGGTGAGGATGTCGATGGGCTCGACCTGCGACCAGTCGATGCGGGTGATGTCCCCGTGGTTGGGCACGTCGGGCCAGTGGTGGGCGAGGATGCGCGACGGAGCCTGCCGCTCCCCGCCCTCCGGGTCGTACTGGCTGAACCACACGGGGCGGGCGGTCGGGAACACCATCGACACGGCTCGCTCGAGGCCGCCGTAGCCTGCGAACAGGGCGCCGACTCGGAGGCTCATCGCTTCGTCTCCTGCATGATCCGGGCGATGTCGGCTGCGAGGACGATGGCGAGGGTGACGACGGCACCGGTTGCGACACCGAGGAGGTAGGCGGTCACGGCTGGACCCCCAGCGCGGTGGCGATGGCGCGGACGGTGCGACAGGGCCACTCGACGGCGTACTCGTCGCACGCCTCGCACCCGGCGCAGTACGGCTCGATGCTCCTGTAGCCAAGCGGCGTGTAGCCCACAGAGTTGCCGTCGCCCGGCACGTGCAGATCCAGCACGGCTCGCAGCGCCTCGATGGTGGCCGGGAGTGCGGTACGGGACGCGGTGATGAAGGCGGCGTCGGCCGACACCACACAGTCGGCAACCTCACCCTCGCAGCTCTGGACGATGGTCGCGCCGATCGTCTCGTCGACCGCCCACGGCCCCTCGGTCGCCTTCTCTGCCAGTGCGGCCCACTGGTCCAGGCGGTCCGTGAGCGCGGTCATCCGAGGAACCGGCACAGCAGCGCGGTCATCGCTGGCCCCCGTACATAACGGCGTCGTAGACGTCGCGCGCCCACTCGGCGTCACCCATCGCTGTGTGCCGGCGGTCGGTCGGCGGTTCGACTCCCACGAGGCGGGAGATGTCATCGGAGTTCCACGGCGGCTCGACGCGGGTGCCCTTGGCGGCGAGGTAGCCGACAGCCAGGTTCTCGACGTCGATCAGGTGGTAGTGCCACGGTGGGGTGCGCCAGTCCAGGAGGAGGCTGAGGCGTTCGGTGTCGAAGTTCGGCACGGCTCCGACGATGTGCGGCCTTCCCTCGTCGTTCCCGGCGAGGAAGTTTGCGATCGTGTTCGCGGCTGACACCTTCGACGTTTCGCGGCCGTGGGACGGGAAGCGCGCATAGTGGTCGTCGCGGAACGACTGTGGGAGCCGGGCGCACTTCTGCTCGTCGTGCTCGACGAACAGGTGCAGCGTCGTCTCGGTGCCGTCCTGCTCGCGGCGGATCGCGGCGAACTCCCAGATGTCGTCCGTGAGCGCGAGGCCGGTGGTCTCGGTGTCCAGGAAGACGAGCGCGCTCATCGCTGGCCCCCGTCCTGCTGGGCCAGTGCGTCGAGCTCAGCCACGCGCTGCTGGATGACGTCGCGCCAGTCCGGGTGCGCCTGCCACCACTCGCGGAGGACGGCTCGGTCGGTGCAGGTGGCAACCGTCTCGTCAGTGGGCGCGGACGACTCTTGCGCTCGAGGGGCGGGTGCACTCTCGGTCAGCGGCTCGACGTGCCACTTCTGCTTCCGGCCCGCGCCAGCCGCCCGGATTGTCACATCCCGGGCCTTGTCGATGTGCGACAGGTGGCTGATCCGCACACCACCAGTCCGCTCCCTGCCGAACATCACGTCCGGGTCGTTGTAGACGGTCACGCGATGGCCGACCCACGCCTTGGCGTCGGTGCCCCAGCACGCGGCGAGCACGTCGAGCATCCCCTTGCTGGGTCGCCACACGCGGTCGAAGTCGACCAGCCGGATCTCGGCCACCTTCTTGCCCTCGCGCGTCCCGAGCGCAGAGCCTGTGTCGATCGTGAAGGTGCGCGGCTTGACCAACTCCACCGCGTCCAGCTGGTCACTCGTCGGCGCGAGTGCCGGTGTGATGTCCATGTCAGAACTCGATTCCTGCCGTGTCGTAGTCGATGCGCTCGGTGCGGACGAGGCCCAGGACGGCGCGCTCGTAGTCCGCGATGTGCTGTGCGGCGGTCTCCTCGAACTGGGTGACGGCCTGTGTGATCGCCTCGTGCCACCGCTCGTCGGGCTCGACGCGCTGACGCCACATGGGCATGCCGTCGCGGTAGGAGAGGTAGTCGCACCAGGCGCGGCCGGAGACGAGGAGCCCGGCCTGGATCTGTGCCATGTGCTCGCCGGGGACATGGCCGGACAGGATGATCTCGACGTGTCGCTTGGGTGCGTGGCTCTTGATCTCGATGAGTCCGTCGTCACCGACGAGGCCATCAGGGGAGTAGCCGAGCCGCCACCCGTCCTGCTCGCGGACCATGAACCCGCACTCGGCCACAGGGGCGTAGTGCTCGCGGTAGATGGCTCGTGCGACGGGCTCGTCGACGACGCCGCGCCACATGTCGCGGGACTGGTAGGTCTCCTCGACGCGGCCGTTGATGCGTTCGGCGACGAGTTGCCACACGAGCGCGCGGCTCTTGTCGTTGCTGGCGACCTTGAGTGTGGGTGTGACGAGCTGGCCGACGGTGGATGCGGTGAGGATGCCGCGACGCAGCGCCAGCCACTCGTCCGTCCGCTGCTCGACGTCGTAGACGTGCAGGCTCACAGCCCCTCCTCCTCGTCGTCCATGGCGGCGTTGGAGCACCAGTCGCACACGCCGTAGTGCAGGTCGGCCCGGTCGTAGCGCTCGCCGCAGATGTCGCAGCGGCGGGTGTCGTGACGCTCGGTGCGCAGGGAGTCCTGGAAGTCCTCGCTCATCAGTCCCACCCCCAGCAGCCGCAGTAGTAGGAGTCCTCGGCCCTGTCCGGCTGGTGCCGGAAGAACGGCAGCGACCACGAGGAGGGGACCGGGCCTGGCTGGACGCGCCAACCCACTCCGGGGCGACCTTCGGAGTGGCGCCCGGAGTTGTCGTATGAGCACCTGGCGACACGGCCCGTCAGGTCGGGCGCGGGCTTCGTCTCGCGGGTGTCGTGGATGATGCACACCGGAGCGCCAGCCAGGTCCCGGGTGGCGATGCGGCACCCGCACGCCATGAACTCGACGTCGCTCATCGCCGCGCCTCGATCCGGTTCAGCTCGGCCACTGCGTCGTCGAGGCGACCGCGTGCGTGGATCACGACGTCGATGTGCCCGTCCGGGTTGTGCCGTGCCGAGAACCACTCCCGGGCGGCCACGATGACGGCGCGCTCTGCCTCACCGATCTGGCTGACCCATGCCGCCAGGGAGGGCTCCGCAGGGGCTGGGGTCCTGGCGGCCGACAGGTCGGAGCCCGGTCGGAACGGGTCGGTGCCTGCCGGAGACTCGCCCGGCCCCTGCGGAGGTGTGATGTCAGGGACGACGGTCAGGGAACCGACGCGAAGGCCGTAGCGGCCGACATCGACTGGTCCGATGGCATTGATCTCGCCCCGCTCGATGACGATCGCGTCAGCAGGCACGACCTTGTGGGCGGCGTCTCTCGGCTCGCCCTCGCGGAACACGTCCCAGTTGCCGTTGATCGCCACGCACGGGTACACCCGCGGGTACTCGTCGTCGCTCACTTCACCGCTCCGTTCTCGGTTCCGAGTGCTCGCAGGCTCGACACAGCACCGGCCATGACCGCCTCGACGCCGGGCCACGTCGCCGGGTCCGACAGGTCGAAACGGAAGATCTGCTCACTCGCGGCGGCGATGATCTGCCGCTCACGAGCCACCCGAACCGCCCGCTGCTGCTCCGGCGTCATCCCACGTGACGCCCACCCCCACCACGGGCGCGTCATCGCTGACCACCCAGCCACGACGCCAGCAGCGCGTAGTCCTCAGCCGAGAACGGGTCGGCGTCGATGTCGCCACGAAGCGCGTCGACCTGACCCGTCACCAGCGCCCACTCGTCCGGCGTCGCACACCCGGCCGAGATCGCGTCACGAGCGGCCTCACGGTCACGCTCAGCACGACGAGCCGCGTACTCGTCGGGGCTCATCGGGTCGCCCGCAAGTGACGCACAGCCGCCCGCTTCAAGCTGCGACGAGCCGCCGAGCGCCGCTCGGCACGTAGCGCGGCACGACGAGCACCGGGGATGCGCAGAGGCGCGGTCACAGCGAGAGCCCGTCAGTGCGCGGAACCGACAACGCCTCGATGGTCTGCCTGATGGTCACGTACTCCCGCAGCAGACGGTCGCGCTGTCCGGTGAGCGTCAGCACCTGCACGATGGTCTCGATGCCGGTGTCGTCCATCAGCGCCTTGGCGGCAAGGTCAGATCCGGGTTCGTCCTTACGGTCGGCGAGCTCACGGACCCGCTTGTTGAAGTCGTCGTGCTCAGCGAGCCTGTAGAGGGTGTCGAGCAGGTCGTTACCGACCCTCACCATCCGCTCGCGCGGGTCCGTCATCATGCTGGACATCCGGGTTACCCTTTCCTTGTCGGGCGCCTCGGCCGGGACCGCATCCCAATGGCCGAGGCGCTTGGTTGTGTTGCTGCTAGGACTGGACGAGCTCGGCCGGGATGGGCTTGAGCAGCCGCCACACAGGCGAGCGCTTCGCACCGTTCCGAGTCCGGGTGTTGCCGTTCACGGCGAGGCGACCCGTGTTGACCGCCAGACCCTTGACGCGCGCCAGGTTGAACACGGAGCCGATCTGCGCCTGAACGACCCACGGCGGCAGGTGTCGGCGCACGGTCGCGGCGGTGAACATCCCGTGGTCCTCCGCAGCAGCCGTGTTGATCGCCACACGCACGGCCTCACGCGAGTCCCGGTCGATCGGCAGCCACTTGCTGTCGAGCGCGTGCATCACGTCGTCGAACGAGTCCTGCACGGCGGCGGTCATCGCACACCCGCATCCGCGCGCATCTCCGACAGTTCGAGGAGCAGCGCCCGACACGCAGACGCGCCATGACGCACGATCGCCAGCGACTCCCCCGGCCACCTCGACGCGAAGCCGTCGGCCATGGTCAGGACCTCGCCGCGGCGCCAGTTCACCTCGGTGTAGATCGAACCGCCCAGCAGCACGACCGGACGCAGCACGTCGTCGACCACGCCCTGGGTGGCATCGCGCGGCGGGAAGTAGGCGGTCATCGGGACCTCGCGGCGGAACGCTTCTCGGTCGGCAGCGACTCGAACCATGACCGGAGGTCGGCTGGCGCGATGAGCGGCTTCGTACCGGCGTAGTGCGCGGTCAGCGAGCCGTCTGCGATGGCGTCGCGCAAGGTCCGGTCGGAGAGCCCGACAGCGGCGGCGGCGTCCACGAGCGGGAGCGAGATCGGCTCGATGGTCATCGCACGACCTCCAGCGGGAGCGCCGGCAGCTCTGCGTCGAGCGGTTCGGTGCCGCCCAGGTGCTTGTGTAGCCACGAGAGTCCCTTGCCGGTGATGCGCACCTGCGGCTCGGCAACCATCTCCTCGCCAGTCCGGTGGTGGCGGTAGGTGCGCGCCCGGGATCGCACGTAGCCGACCTCGACGACCCGCTGGTAGGGCGTTCCGGTCTTGTCGAGCCAGCCGATCTGCCGGAGGTACTGCGCGAGGCGGTTCTGCCCGGTCTTGATCGACTCGTCGCGGTCGAGGATCTGTGCGGCGTCGCGCAGGCTGTAGTCGCCCGTCGCCTCGGCGAGGGTCTGCCATGCGCGGGCTGGCGGCTCGAGGATGGCGACTGCCGCCTCTGCCTTCTCGGCCCGCGCCTCGGCTTCGATGACCCAGCGGGCCAGGTCGGAGCGTGTGATCTGCGCGACATCGGCCGGGCCGTAGTGCCCGGTGCGGCGGATGCTCGGCAGCACCTCGGTGGTGACCCAGCGGCGGAACTCCCGCGCCTCGGGGCGGCGGGACTGGAAGATCAGCTCGTACAGGCCTCCCTCGTTGACGGTGCTCGCGGCCTGCGTCCGTCCGAGCGAGTCGATGACGTCGGCAGTACCGACCCCATCGGAGTCGACGCGGCTGAGCGCGTCGCGCCCGTTCGTGATGCCGAGCACCGCGGTGACGTCCTTGGCGACGAACCACGGCTCTCCGTGCTCGTCGAGCACCACCCGGATGGCCTGGCCGTGGAACGCGTGCTGGATCAGGGCGGTTGACATCAGGCCACCTTCACTGGAACGCGGACGCTACGTCCGCTGACGGCGGATGCAGAAGCCACGAAAAGGATCTCGGTGGGGACCGAGAGCGCCTCCGCGATGCGCACCGCAAGCCGCGGCGTGCAGGTGTTCTTGCGACCGGAGGTCAGGTGGCTGACGAACGACTTCGAGCAGCCGGCGTAGCGGGCGAGCTGCTCGTAGGAGAAGCCGCGCTGGTCGATCAGCGCCCTCAGCGTCTGCGCTGACGTGAGCCTCATCCACGTTCCCTTCGGCCATCGTGCGGTGTGCTGCTGCACTGCGGTGATCCTCTCTAGGTAGACGCCTCGGTGTCAACTGACTGCGGATGATTCTTGCCGGGTTGGTAGACGACTGTCAAGAAGTTACACACGTGTCGTTCCGCAGCCTGCGGACTTGCGGCAGACTGACGCCTCTCGGTTGGTAGACGTTTCTTGGCGCGGAGCGCCCTTGTGGCGGTAGACGGGTCGGTATCCACGGACTTGCCACCGCTCCTAGCGTCGGGAGGGTGGTGACATGGGCATGCTGTGGGACCTCATCCAGGGACACCTGGACCAGTACGGCGTCCGCGACGCGGCGCTGGCTCGGCGCATGGGCACGTCGGCGCAGACGCTGAACTCATGGAAGAAGCGAGGCCTGAAGCGACCGCCTGAACCGTGGCTGCTGGTCGCCGCCGCACGGGAGATCCAGGTTGAGTACGAACGGGTCCTCGACGCGGCCTTGGTCGACACCGGGTACCGCTCTCGGAGCGCGTACCCGCCGCCGGCGCGGATGTTCCCCTCGCGGCGCGATATCGACGCGCTCCGCGGCGCCGCCGAGCGGACGCTCGACGCCTACGGGGGAAAGCTCGACAGGGTGGCGATCGTCGCCGCGGCGATCGAGGGCGGCATAGAGATGATGCTCGCCGGCGACTCGCTAGCGGTGGCGGCGCGCAAGGGTCTCGCCCTCGCCCTGGCGAGCCGCGGCATCGAGCTCGTCGACCCGCCCGGTCGACTCGTAGTCGATAGCGGCGAGCCCATCACTCCAACGAGAGAGCCCGCTGAACCATCTGGTCGAGCACGTCATCCCTGACCGCCACTGGTAGGCCGGCGCGGACGAGCGCGATCCGCTCGGCACCCACCCAGCACCCCTCGTGGCGCATCCCGGGCACATCGATGAGAGTGACCCCGAGCGCGGCCAGCACGTCCTCCACGCCGACACCCGTGCCCGCGAGTGGCTGACCGGACGTCCGCGACCGGGGGCTATGTCACCGGCATCGGCAGATGGGACATTCGACATGAGGGGGTGTCGCGCGAGCCTCGGGTACACCGTCGGGTACACCGACCCGGCGCGGTACGGCCTATGTGGCGAGGTCAGACACGGTGGGCCCCGTGGGGATCGAACCCACAACCCGCGGATTAAAAGTCCGTCGCATGGTACCCTGAGACGAGCGCTGATGAGGTGAAAGCACAGGTCAGAGCGGGTGCCGTGCGGTAGTGTTCCGAACTGCTCCGGCATATGCCGGGGTACACCTTGGGTACACCTACGGAGGTGTGATCCGTGCCGTCAAAGACCAAGCGCCGCGACGCCGGGGCCGGGGCGCTTTTCCAGGACTCCCGTGGGCTGTGGACCGCCCGCGTCGAACTACCGCCCGGGCCGGGCGGGAAGCGCCGCGTCAAGGTCGTGCGGTCCCGGTCGAAGGACGTGGCAGCCGACAAGCTCAAGCGGCTGAACGCCGACCTCGGGCGCTACGGCGACCTGCCCACGTCGTCACCCACGGTCGCCACCTGGATGCCGCTGTGGCTGGCACAGAGCGCTCCCGGGCTCAAGCCGCGCACCGCGGAGACGTACCGCGGGTACAGCGAGCGCTACATCGTGCCCATCCTCGGCAAGGTGCGCCTCGAGCGGCTCTCTCCCTCGCACGTGTACCACCTGCGCGACACGATCACGAGCCCCAAGCCGGCGGGGCTCGGGCTGTCCACCACGACGGCCCTCCAGGCGCATCGCATCCTCACCGTGGCTCTGCGAGACGCAGGGCGAGCCGGTCTGGTGACGAAGAACGTCGCCGACAAGGCGCACACCGACGCGCCCCGACGGGCCGTTGCCGTGCGTCCCGCGCTGACGGCCCACGACGCGCGCGAGCTGCTGTCGTCCGTGGATGACGACGAGCGGGCGAGTCTGATGTGGGCCCTCGCGCTGACGGCTGGGCTGCGTCAGGGGGAGCGGCTGGGCATCACCGTCCCAATGCTCGACCTCGACGTCCCGATGCTGACCGTGGCGTGGCAGTTGCAGCGGCTCTCCTGGCGGCATGGGTGCGACCCCGACTGCGGACGTAAGCGCGGCTCCGAGTGCCCTGGTCGGTCGGTGTTCATCCCGCCCGACCAGGAGGCGCGGCACGTGTCCGGCGGCCTGTGGCTCACGCGCCCCAAGAGTCGAGCCGGATGGCGGCAGGTCCCGCTCCTGCCGCGCGTAGCCGACCGACTGTCCGCGTGGATCGACACGCACCCTCCAGGCCCAGAGGGACTGGTCTTCGGGGTGACAGACCCTCGCGACGACGCCGAGGCATGGGATGCCGCCCTGCGCCAGGCGGACCTGCCGGATGTCCCCCTGCACAGCGCCCGCCACACCTGCTCGACTCTGCTAGCCGACCTGGGGGTGGACGAGCAGACCCGGATGCAGATCCTCGGGCACTCGTCGGCGACCGTGACGCGCGGGTACACCCACATCACCTCGGAGGCGGCTGCACGGGCCGTCGCTGCCCTCGGGGACCTTCTGTCCCCGCGTCGCCAGATCGGCCACTGACCGCTCGCCGCCGGCACGGCCTCGACGACGAGCTGTGATCGCGCGGAGGATTCACCCGGTCGGGCGACAAGACCCTCTTGTCATCCCGCCGTGCGCATGACAAGATTGTCTTGTCAGCGGGAGAGCGGATCGGACGATGAGCGAGCAGCGGATCACCTTCACCAAGGGCGACGAGGGCCAGTGGATGCTCAAGGTCCCGGCCGACCAGTGGGTCGAAGGCGCCGAGGCGGTCGCCACCCGTTCGAACGGCTCGACCACCCGGGTCCGGCTCGGCGACTGGTTCGAGCAGATGGACGGCGGCGCCTTCCTCATGGTCGCCTTCGAGTCCCTGGACCCCAAGCCGGCGACAGCGAGCCGCAAGCCGCGCCAGAGCAGCGAGACCTTCACCCGCGCCCAGGCCATCGCCTTCCGCAACGGCCACTACGGCCGCTCGACGAGCCGCCGCCACGCCTGCATCACCGGCGGCAACTGCTCGTCCGTCGGGTCCGGCCGCTCCTGTGGCGGCTACGACTGCGACGCCGACTGACCCCCCCCGCGACCGAACCGAACGGAGCACGCGCCATGACTAGCCACCTGAACCCCGACACCCCGGTCGGCATCCGCGAGATCGCCTCCGCGCTCGGGGTCGAGCGCAACACCGTCGACCAGTGGCGCACGGGCCGTCGCGGCGGCATGCCCGACCCGGACTGGACGGTCGGCGGACGCCCCGCCTGGCACTGGGCCACGATCCGCACCTGGGCGATCCGCACCGGCCGCTTGGTTGCCGGAGCCGAGGACCCGGTGACGCTGTGGGTCGAGCCGACGTGGCCTGGCGGGTGGGCCGACCAGGTTCGCTGTGATCGGCTGCTGCGCAACGTGGGGTTCGCCAACCGTGCCATCGGCGTCGCCGGGCTCGGCATCGGATGGACCCCGATCGCCCACCAGGAGATCCCGGACGGCACCGAGCCCGACGCGTTTCTGGCGGCCATGCTCGACGCGCACCGCGACGAGCTGGTCGCGCAGATCGATGCCGCCCTCAACCTCACAGGCACGGTCTTCGTCGAGTGGCAGACCGACGGCGCCGGCAGGGCCGCCGCAGTCCTGCGGCCCGTCGCGCGCACGGATCGCGGGCAGGCTCACCCAGGCACGATGCGCGGCGGGATCGGTTTCCGCGGCGAGATCCGCGACTTCGACGACACCGGCGACGACGTTGCCGTCTCGGTCGCCACGGACTTCTTCGAGCGTCTGCCGGAGTTCACGCACGAGGCCCGCGCACAGGCCGAAGATCGCCTTCTGACCCGGGCTGGACTGACCCGAGCTGACGTGTTCGCCACGATCGCCGCTCTTGAACGCACCGACGGCAACCTCGCGCTCCCCGACTTCCCGATCTTGCCGACCGACCTCAGCCGCGGCTGACCCCAACCTGGCCCCCGGGCGCACGAAAGCGGCCCCACCCTCCCGAAGGAGAGTGGGGCCGCTTTCGTGCGCCCGCGCCGGGGTTAGCCGATGTCGGCCGCCACGTCGAGCCGCAGGTAGCCGGCCGTGGGGTAGGTGGTGATCTTCCCGGCGCGGGTGACCTCGACCTCGACATCCCAGGGGCCGACCGCGAGGGTGCCGGTGAGGGTGTGGCTCAGGGTGCCGGCGGCCGCGTCGGTGACGGTGTGCGCAAGGACGGTGGCGGTGTCGGCGGTGCCTGTGGGTCTGGCCAGGACGCGGATCGTGGCGCCGGTCAGGTCCACCGCCGCACCGTCGCTGGTGACGGCGATGGTGATGTCGTGGGTGTCACCGTGCTTGACCTGGGTCACGTCAGGGCCGCCTCTCCTCGGGTGGTGGTGATGGTGGCTGTGGCGACCGGGGCGGTGAGCGTGGCCGAGGCGACCGGGGCGGTGACGCTCAGGCGCCCGACGGGCGCGTTCAGGGTGACGGTGGCATGGTCGGGCGGGGGTTTGGCATCGCCCAGCGAGGCGGCGACGACGGGCAGCGGGCCGACGAGCGTGCCCGGGTTGGTCGTCGTCCCGCCGGTGTCCGCGGAGAGCATCGGGGCGGCCGCGGTGATGCTTGCCGGGTTCGTGCTCTGCCCGCCAGCCGCGACGACGACCAACGGCGCGACCGAGGTCATGGCGGCGGGGTTCAGACTCGTCCCGGCGAAGGTCGCCGCGGTCGGGGGCAGGCCGGCGGCGAGTGTGCCAGCGATCATCGTCTGATCGGACAGGGCACTGGTCGTGCGCGGCTGGTTCGCGGCGAGTGACGCGGGGTTGGTCGCCGTGCCGACGATCGCAGCCGTCGGAACGGTGACTGCTGCCCCCAGGCCGGCCGGGTTCGTGCCCGCGCCCGAGACGGCGGCGGCAGGCGTCGGGAGGGCGGTTGTCAGGACCGCCGGGTCTGTTGCCAATCCCGCCAGCGCCGCGGCCATGAGCGCCACGGATGCTGCGACGCTCGCCGGGTTGATGCTGGTCCCCGAGGCGTTCGCGACGATGCCCGGCAGCGCGGCCGAGAGCGTCCCCGTGACACCGGCGCCGGACGAGAAGGCGATCGTGGAGTCGAACTCGATCCACGGGTCCAGGCTCGTCGTCAGCCCGGGCGTGCGGGCGTAGTCGGCCGTGGCTGCCGGGTCGCCGATGGTCAGCGTCGCGGTGTAGTTGGTGGCGACGCTGTTCTCGTTGCGTGACCCCAGCTCGACCACCAGCCGGTCGCCGTCGACGCAGGTGTAGGGCGTCAGGGCGGTCACGGGGACGGTGCGTGTCGAGGCGGTGGTGGCGAACTCCGAGCCCCACGCGTCGGCCACCGTCGTCGAGTTGATGAAGCCGGCGGCGGGGGCGTAGAGCACGGCGCGCTCGGTCAGCCCGTCACTGGACACCACGCGCACGACGAGGGCCAGGGAGGCGTTGGCCGACGTGGAGGACTCGCGCGCCAGGATGACGCCCGAGACGTTGCCGCCGATGGTCTGTGCGGCCAGAGGTGCGCTGACGAACTGCGCGAGCGGGTTCTTGGCGGGGTTGGAGGTGACGGCCTCGGCGTGGGAGGCCGTCGCCAGAGCCGTGTCCGACTTGGTGGTGACCAGCGGGAAGCGCGGCTGGGTGCCGTCGACCAGGCTGCCCGTCCAGGCCCCGCCCCAGGCCGGGGACACGTCCGGGGCGCCTGCGGACGGCAGGTAGAACCGGGTCGGCACGTCAGCCCCCGACCGTGTCTCAGGCCACAGGCACGGTGATCGTCGGCACGCCCAGGTCCACAGGGACGCCCAGGGTGATCGTCGTCGAGCCGAGCTGCATGTCCCCGCCGCCTCCGGTCGCCGTCACAGCGCCGTCCAGCACGGCGGTGCCCCCGGACTGCTTGAGGCGGAAGTGTCCCGCGACGCCGCCCGCGGTGGGAGAAACGCTGGCCGGGTCGGCCGCGGTGAGCACGCCGCCCGTGGACGTGAACGAACCCGAGATCGTGATCGCCACCAGGAGCGTGCCGGATGCGACCGTCTCGGGGGTCGCGGGCTTCGCGCCGGAGCGGATCTCGATGATCGAGCCCGCGCCGATGTAGGTCGCGAGCGCCGCGCCCTCCGCCTGTGCGCGGCGGCAGAGACGGTCAGAGCCATGACTTCTCCCTCAGTCGGTGAACTCGTCGGTCAGCCACCTGCTGGCGGCCGACGTGGTGAGTCGTGGGGTGGGCGGCACGAACTCCGGGCTCAGGTCGAGGCTGACGCGCACGGCCCGCTCCGGTTTGCCCTCGGCGCGGGCCAGACGCACGACGAGATCGGCCACGATGGTGCAGCGGTCCGCGCAGGGGTCGGGCATCAGGACTCGACGGCGTGCTTCGGCTTGTCGATCACGGTGACCCGGGACGGCAGGCTCTTGACGAACGCGAGGAGTGCGGTGACCAGACCGATCACCGGCTCGGCCAGGTCGAGCGCAGCGGTCGCCAGTGAGGTGGCCTCGTCGGAGGTGGCTTGGTCGACCGCGCCGAGCACCACGAGCAGGCCGAAGACGCCCGCGACGACTCCGTAGATCTTGTTGCGAAGAGACTGGGACACGGCGATGACCTCCTGGGTCAGTTGGCGATGAGCGGGACGATGTACAACGCCGCCATGACCGTGGCGACGACGAGGGATGCGACGGCCCACCACGGGGCGCGGCGCTGGTCGGCCTTGGTGTCGACGGCCTTGATCTCGCCATCGAGCACCGTGGTCTTCGTGTTCAGGTCGGTGCGGAGCTGGCCGATCTCGCGGCCCTGTGCCTGAAACCGGTCATCGACGGCTTGGTTGCGTTGCAGCCACTCGCCGCGGCCGACGAGTTCGGCACGGTGGATCGCCAGGTCCGAGCGGACGCCCTTGACGTCCTCGCGCAGGTCGTCAAGGCGGGCCGCGACCACGGCCAGCGTGATCTCGTCGGGCGGCTGCTGCGGGGTCACGGGGTGGCCCCCAGCACCCGTCCGAGCAGCCGCACCGGCTCCATCAGCGTCAGCGACACCAGCGCCACCGTCAGCAGCCACGCGGCGACCATGAGCACCAGGACAGCCACGGCGACGGCCAGGTGGTGACGCACGATCATGCCTGGGCCAGCGTGGCGAGGAATCGGCGCAGGTCGTCGCGGCCTCGGGCTGTCGTCTGGATCGGGTCGGCCTTGATGCCGGAGATCTCGACGATGACCGTCTTCGCGTCCTGGGACGGCACGCCGACCATCGCCGCCCGGTCCAGGTCGACGAAATACTGCGTCGGGTCGCCGGCGGCTTGCACGAATCTAGGTCCAGCCATGAGGGCCTCCACGAGGGCGTCGATCGGGTCGGGGACGGTGATGGTCGGTGCGGTCGGGACGCTCGTCGCGGTGGTGGCCGTCACGGTGCCGGTGCGCAGGTCGACGCCCCGGACCCGCAGCGCAGGCTCGGGGTCCACGGCCCGGTCGGTCGAGGCGAACCCGTCGCCCGACAGCAGGAACGTCGCGGAGGGGAACCACTCGAGGTGCAGGTGGACGCCGACCGTGATGGCTGTCGCGCTGTTGCCCATGAGGCCCAGGACGCTGCCCGCCGACACGCTGCGGCCCTTGACGGCATCGACGCGGGCCAGGTGCTGGTAGGTCGCCGTGGTGCCGTCGCCGTGGCGGATCGCGATCCATCGGCCCCGGTAGGCGTTCCAGCCGGTGGTGAGCACCTGGCCGTCACCCATGGAGCGCACCAGCCAGTCGGTGCCACGCCCCCCGATGTCGACGCCACGATGGAAGGTGCTCGCGCCGGGGATCGTCGTCGTGCGCGGGCCGAAGCCGTCGGTGACGTAGCCGCCGACCACGGGCAGGGACCAGGACATCATGCGCCCCTTGTCACCAGCTGCACATCGATCCGGTCCCCGGTCGTCCAGGCGAATGGGATTGTTGAGGTGATCGCCGACCCGTCACTGGAGCGCCACAGCTGCACGGCCGTTCCTGACGCGGTGCAGAAGAGCGGGACGCGAACGCCGGCCGAGGCGTCGAAGGCCAGCCCCTGTCCGCAGAGCACACCCGCAATCGGGCTGCTGTTGAAGGGGAGGTTGGACATGAACAGGGCGCTGACGGAAAGAGCCGAGGTCGAGCCGAGCGTGAAGTGCGCCTCGATGAAACCGGTCGAGCCAAAGGACTTGAAGAATCCCTGGATCATCCCGTTGCCCACCGTGGCGTTGGTCAGTCCCGGCGTGAATGTGGTCCACGCGCCCATGTCCGTCGTGCTCTGAACCCACCCGGACCCGTCGTTGCGTTCGAGCACCCCCGTGTCGAGGCGGTCGACGATGACCGGCGCCGCGGCGGGCGCACGTCCAGCGGCCACCAATGCGGCGTACACGGTGTCGCGTTCGGTGGCGTTGGCGACGGGGATGATGTCGTGGATCGACAGCGACAGGTCGAGGAGGTTCTGCCGGCGCATGCCGTCGGTGCCCGCCGGGACGGTGTGCTTTGCGGCGTCGGTAGCCACTGGGTGCCTCCTAGATCGTGGGGTCTGTCGTGGCCGCCGGTGCGGGCAGCGTGTCGCCGTGGGCGGTGTGCCAGTCGGTGTGCAGCGCCTCGTCGGCGACGACCGCTCCGCACAGCGCGCAGATGGTCCACATCACCGGCGCCTCCCCTCGTCAGGCCGGACGGGTGTAGGTGACGGCGAGGGCCATGCCGTCGCCGTTCCCGGCTCCGGCGCAGGCGCTGTAGGTCAGGCCGACGAGGGCCAGGCCCTTGACGGCCCCGGTGCGCATGGCCTCGCGGACGGTCGCGGGCAGGGACACCCAGGCGTCCATGCCGGTGGCGGTGTCCCCGGACGAGGACGGCGCCCCGGCTGGTTGTGTGCCGTGCGGGGAGCCCTGCACGGTCACGGCGGGCGACCCGGAGGCGAGCCCCACGTTGCGGATCGCCACCTTCACGTCGTCGATCGAGGTGGCGCCGAGGTTGACGAGCTGGTCGCCGTAGGTCGCCAGGCCCTTGAGCGACCCGGAGCCGAAGGCGTCGCCCTGGTAGAGCGTCGAGCGTCCGCCGTAGCGGTCGACGTTCCAGCGGTCCCAGGCCGACCGGGTGGAGCGCCAGGTGCCGGACCACTGAGGTCCGATGACGGTCGTCACCTGGACCGGGGCGGGCGGCTCGGGCACGGGCGGCGGGGTCTGCGACTGGTCAGCGATGGCGGACGGGCCCAGCACCAGGATCGGCGCGCCCCAGTCGTCCAGGGCCACCCACACCGCCCGCGGGAGGGTCCCGTAGGTGCCCGCCAGGAACGGCAGCGTGAGGGTCGCGCCGTCGAGGGTCACGGTGCAGGTCGTCGCACCCGAGGCGGTCATGGTGGCCGCGACCGCCGATGCGCGCGGATCGACCGGCCCCAGCACCAGCACCGGGCGACCTGTCGTGGGCGACAGCAGCACCCGCGCCAGGCCCTGGGTGGTCCCGGTCCCCCCGGCCTGCACCCGGTAGTGGCCCGGCTGGGCGGGCAGCCACACCGCGATCCCGCGCACACCCACCTGCACCAGCGGCGAGGAGACCGCGTAGACCGGTCCGATGACGGTCAGCGCCGGGTCCGCGTCGGCTGACGGCCCCTGGGGCATCGCCGCCGACACCACGCCCAGGACGTCCAGGTCGCTCACGCCGACACCGCCACATCCAGGCGCATACCCTCACCGATGTCCCGGACGGTCAGCGGCAGGTCGATCCCGGTCACCCAGCCCCAGACCGTCTCGGCCTGGTCGTCACGCGTGGTCACCAGGGCCACCGGGTCGTCCAGCTGGAGCCGCGGGTCGGGTGCCACCAGCGCAGACATGGACCGCGATGGGTCGGTCAGGCGACGCAGCATCGTGCTGGCGGCTGCCTTGGCCGCGGCGGTGGTGGCGATCAGCGGCGAGGACCACTCGCGCGTCACCGCTCCATAGGGGCCGGAGATGCGCATCGGCCCGGAGGTGACCTCGGCGACGGCCTGGACGTCCTCGGTGCCTGCCGCAGACGAGCGGGCCACGACACGGTTGGGTGCGTCGTCCCTGGTGTCGGCACGGGGAGCGGACACCAGGGTGCCGCGCGCCCCGTCGTGCAGGGTGACGATCGGGGAGGGGACAGCGGGCAGAGGTGCGCGCATCACGACCTGCCCCCACTCGTCGATGCGCAGCAGCGCCGGCCAGGCGTCCGCGATCTCGGTCAGCGCCGCCAGACGGTCCGTCGACCACGCCATCGAGGACGGCACGGTCCGGTCGCTCAGTGTCGGGTCCACCGACAGGCCGATGCCCGGGGGCATGATCCGACGCGCCTCCGAGGCCATCGTCCCGCCCGGCACCGGGGCCCGCAGCGTGGCCGGACGGTCCTCGGCGACCCGCCGCAGCAGCGACTCCCCGGACACGCTGACCGTGCCCGCGTCGTCGTCGTCCCAGCCGGTGACCAGGAAGCGGCCGACATGGACCTCCCACACCTGCCCGGTGACCGACGAGCCGACCAGGACCGTCACGTCGAGCTGCTGACCGAACCTCGCCAGCGGATGACCAGGGTCGATCCCGGGGCGCCAGTCCCGCCCGTCGGCGCGCGGCACGGCCAGGGTGAGCGTGTGCTGCACATCCCCGGCGCTGCGCGGCACCCTCGAGACCACCCGGCCCGACACCACCGGCACGTCACCCAGCCAGGTGCTGCCCAGCCACGAGGCGACCCGGCAGCCCCACGACACCGACCCGGACAGCACCTCGTCGCTCAGGCCGTCGAGGACCCTCATGCCAGGGTGCTCCAGTCGAACGCCTCGGCCTGGTCCCACGTCAGGGCCAGGGCGTCCATCGCGCTCCACGTCATCGCCAGGGCGTCGATGTCGTCCCAGGTGAAGGCCGACAGGACACGCGAGGGCTCCGGGTCGTCCACCAGCGTGAAGGTCAGCGACCACATGCGGTCGGTCGACATCTGCGGGCCGTCGACACCCGTCACCACGGCATCCCAGGTGACCGTCGAGGCCGCGTCGAGCGCCAGCAGGTCCACCGCGGGCAGGTCGCGGATCGCCCCGTCCGTGCGCAGCACCACCGGACCGCCCGAACGCAGCAGGGTCTGCATCCCGGCCGTGCCCGCCCGGTCGGTGCGCAGCGTCAGGCTGCCGCCACCGTCCCCGCCCGGGGCGTAGAACCTGGGTGGGCGCGCACGTCCGGGCACCGCCAACGTCGCGCCACGCACGACGTAGCCGCGAGCCAGGCCGTCGCGCTGCCACACGAACGGCACGACCGTCCGGCCGTCCAGTGACTGGAGCAGGTAGCGCGCCGGGTAGGCCACGGTGACCGGCGACGCCGCCACCGGCGCACCGTTGACCAGCGCCCGGTAGGTCAGCGGGAGGTTCAGTGGGGCGCGGTTGTCGACCAGGACTACCTGCGAGCCGGACGCCACCCCGGACCCGCCCGGGACCGCCCACGACGCACCCGCCGCCGTTCCCGACAGCGACCACACATCACCGGCCACCAGCCCCGACAGGGCCAGCGACACCGGACGCGGCTGCACCGACCCCAGCAGCGTCGCCGTCAGGGTCGCGACCATCAGCGGACCGCCTTCCGGATCGCCGACGCCATCTCCTGACGCACCACACCGCGCATCTGCGACGGACCCCACGGGGTGTCGAGCGTGCCGCTGATCTCCAGGCCCACCAGGGACATGGGCGCGGGTGCCGCAGCGGGGAAGTACGCCGGGGCCGACATGTACCGCGCCGGCTGCACGTACCCACCGGCGGCGTAGGCGGGAGCCCCGGAGTTGATCGCCTCCAGCAACGGGCGATGCTTGGCCGTCTGGCGCGCGTTGACCACGAACTCACCGCTCGCCGCGCGAATCACCATGTTGTCCACCGACGACGGAGCGCCCGGCAGGATGCCACCCGACGCGCGAGTGATACCACCGGCACCGCCCGCCCCGACCGCCACGTGCGCGTAGATCGGCTTCGACAGCAGCCCGAGCAGCGCCTGGACCTGCGAGTCGTCCACCACGAACGTGGTCGTCACGTTCGCCGGGATCAAGTTCAGCTCGTCGGCCAACGCACTCGCCTCGGCCGTCGTCATCCCCGCCGCCACGGCCGCATCGACGAACGCCTGACGAGAGGCGTCCATCTTGTCGACCAACTCGTCCTCAGAGGCGCCGTGCGCCTTCGCCGCGTCCACAGCCGCCCACGAGGCATCCGCGATGTCCAGCAGCGCCGACCGGTTCGCCCGGCCCGCGTCGGTCGTGATGTCGAGAGTCCGGCCGTTGTCCTTCACTGACTGGGTGGCGTCGTCGATCGCCTGTTCGAGGCGGATCTGCGCCTCCTCGTCCGAGAGGGCGACGCCCGCCGCTTCCTTCTGCGCGTCGATCAGGTCCTTGAGTGCGTCGGTGTACTCCTTTGTCGTGGAGATCCCTGCACCCTGGGAGCCGCGGAACCGGTCGAACGCGGACTGGGCTCCCTGCGCCGCAATCGCCTGCTCCTGCGCCGCCGAGGTGAGGTTGGCCGTCGTCCCCAGGACAGCAGCCTGCTGGTCGCGCCACTTGACCTGCGAGGCTGCGACTGCCCCGGTTTGGACACCGAGCGCCTTGAGCAGATCCTCCTGTGCCCAGATCGCATCAGACAGGCCGGTTGCGGCGCCGGCCGTGTCGCCCATCCCGTCCGCGACGGCCATCTCCGCGTCGAGATGGGCCTGGGCCGACGCCACGTAGGCATCCGTCGCGGCCTTGACGCGGCCCATCGCCGCAGAGGTGGGATCGAGCGCTGCGTCCACGAGGTCGTGCAGCGCAACGCCCATCGCCTTGGCCTTGTTGACCCAGCCGCTCTTCTCCAGGTCGTTGAAGATCGTCGCGCGCGTGTTCTCGGTGATCGCGCCCGTCGCCTGGTCGAGCGATTCCTTGAGGTCGTCGGTCCGCTGCTTGGCAATCTGCTGACCCTCGGCCCAGTCGGCGAAGACCACGGCGCCAAGCGCGATCGCCCCGGACAGGAGACCGGCCGCGCCGCCGGCGACGGACATCGAGATCTTCATCGCCGCCATCGCGACGCGCACGTTGTTGACCGCCACGACGATCTTCCCCAGCCCACCTACTGCGAGTGCTGACAATCCACCCGCACCGGCGATCACGAAGGCTGCGTTCAGCGCCTCCGGGGAGATGTTGCCGATGGCGTCGACCACAGCCTCGGCGCCCTGCACGATGGTCCGCAGCGCCTCGTTGGCACCCGTTCCGCTGTTGATGAAAGCGGAGTCGATCGAGCCGCCCAGACGCTCGATGTCGCCCTTGAGGTTGTCGGTCTTCGTCGAGGCGACCTCGGACGCGTAGCCGGAGTCGTTGACCGCCGAGGTCCACTTCTCGACAGCCTCACGGCCGCCGTCGTAGAGGATCCGGGCCGCCGTGATCTGCTCGTTGCCGAACATCCTGCCGAACGCCTCGTCGCGCTCGGCGTCGGTCAGGTTCTCCATCTTCGAGCGCATCTGCTCGGCGAGCCCGGCGAGCCCGACGAACTGCCCGTTCGCGCCGTAGACCTCGATGCCGAGCCTCTTCATCTCGTCGGCGGCAGTCTTCGACGGGGACGTGAGGCCCACGAGGATGCCGCGCAGGGAGGTCCCCGCCTGGAAGCCGAGGATGCCCTGCTGCGCCAGCTCCGCGATGACACCGACGGTCTGCTCCAGCGGGATGTGCATCTGGTTGGCGACGGGGCCGACGAACTTCAGGGCGCCGGTCATGTCGGAGACTTCGCCCATCGCCTTGCCGGCGGCGGCGGCAAGCAGGTCGGCGACGTGCGCGGCGTCGGTGCCGGGAAGCTTGAACTGGTTCAGCGTCGTCGCCATGGCCTCGCCGGCTTCGGCGACGCCCATCCCGGAGGCGGCGGCGAGGTCCAGCGCGCCGGACAGCCCGCCCCGGAGGATGTCGTCCGTCGCCACACCGGCCTTGCCCATGTTCTCGATGGCGCCAGCAGCCTCGGTCGCCGAGAACTGGGTGTCCGCACCGGCGACGATCGCGGCCTCGCGGAGCAGGCCCATGTTCTGGGTCGTCTCCATCGTGGCGGCCTTGACGTTGCTCATCGCCTGGTCGAAGTCGGCGAACTTCTTCACGCCGACGCCGACGGCAGCGGTGACCGCCGCGCCGATCCCCAGCAGACCCGTCGAGAGGGTGGAGACACCGGCGGTGTTGTTGTTCACCCACTGCCGGGTCGCCGAGTCCAGGGTGCGAATCTTCGAGAGGGCGTCGGTGACGTTCGCGCCGATGCGGAGGGTGATCGTACGGTCTGCCACGATTCACCCCCTGCGAGTCGGTGAAACGGGGCACCATGGGGTGATGGCGTTCGAGTACGTGACCATCGAGCTCAGCGCGAACGGCGCGCGGGACCGTGACCGGCGCTACACGGAGCAGATCAACGCGGTCGCCTCACACGGCTGGCGGCTCGTCACGGTCCAGGCGGACGGCCACTTCGGGGCGTTCGCCGTGTTCGAGCGGGAGGCGACCGATGGTTGACGTCGAGCGGCCCTGGGAGCGGGCCGACCGGGCGACATGGGAGGCGTCGCGTAGAGCCGGACGCCGCGCGACTGGGGCGTTTGTGGCGCTCGCTGTCGTGATCGGCGTCGTCGCTCTATCCCTGGTCGCCCTCGTGGCCTGGGCCGTCGCCGCCTAGCCGAACGCTCCACAGCAGCCCAGCCGAGTCCGCCCCATCCTGCTTCGACCATGCCTTGGCGGCGACGGCGATCCGCTTCGTCACCATGCAGACCTGCGGCTGCTGGGGCACGTCGAGCGCGAACTCCGTGGCCGGGTCGAGCGTGATCGACCTGGGCCAGCCGCAGCCGCATGGGCACAGGTACTCGTCCCGGTACCAACGTAGAGCCTCGATACCGGCCCGCTCCACGTCATCCCACTCGACCTCAGGGACCAGGAACACGCTCCCGTCCGGCTCCCGGACGATCTGCGTGCGGGGCTCCCACCCGTTCAGTCGCTTGAGGCTGATCCCACGTCGTTCTGCGGCTTCGAGGTCCGCTCGGAAAGCAGGATCGTGCGCGATGCGCTCGCGGAGAAAGGGGTCTCCTTGACGCCGCGGTTCAGGCCCATCACCGCGAGCGCGAAGTCCTCCCACTGGCCCTGGGTCATGGAGTCCGCCAGCGGTACCCACTCGGTGCGCGGGTCGAAGTCGACCGGGGCGCCCTCGTGGTCCGTGACGGAGATGATCGAGCGGGCGATCACCTCGTCGAGATCGGCGACGTGGAGGCGGAACTGCTCGTCGACCGGATCGCCCTTGACCGGCGGGTGCGTCGCCTCCCAGACGCTCCAGATCGAACGGGGCTCCGCCTGGAGCGTGAAGCGCAGCGTCGAGTCCTTCATCCGTGCCTCGACGGCCTGCACCGCGCGCGCCGCCTCGGGTGCGCGCGGCACCTCCCGCGGGTCGGTCACGTCCAGGTTCCGTGCCTCGTCGAACGCGGCTTGGGTGGCGTCGTGCTCTGCCACCAGCCCGAGGTTCGTCACAAGGTTGACGACCTTCGTGGGTCGGGTCAGGGTGATGCTCATGGTGCCTCTCCGCTCTCCGCTGGTCTCCGCGAGGTGAGCACCCCACCCCGGCCGAGCGGAGGGCGGCCGGGGTGGGGTGGTGGATCAGGCGCGCGTGTACGCCTTGGCGGTGGACGCGCCGGACGGGGTGGTGACGATCACCGCGGCCGACCCGGCCGAGCCCGTCGGCAGGGAGGCGACGATCTTCGTGGCCGACACGACTTCGAAGTCCGCCGCCGCCGTGCCTCCGAAGGTGACGGCGGTCGCACCGATGAAGTAGTCGCCGGTGATGGTGACGAGCTCCGCGGCGGACGCACCCGAGGGCAGGACCGTCGAGATCGTCGGGACGGGGGCGGTGCCAGCGACGACGCCCTTGACGACCTGGCCGACGACGAAGCAGGACCACGTGGACCGCTGCGTCTCGTTCGCCGCGGCGACGACCTCCTGGCGCACGCCCGGCTTGAACGGCCACGCCTCGTACTCCTGGCCGGCCGCCCAGGGGGTGTCCCACGCGATGCCACGACGACGCACGGCCCAGCGGGGCGCGTCCTCCGTCATCGTGTCGACGAGCAGGTTGAACGACGCGTCGTTCACGCTGTTCGTGTTGTCGATGCCCGTGATCGACAGGGAGCGGGTCTTGCGGCCCGGCTGCCCGAAGTCCTCGGTGGACGGCTCGCGCGGGTCGGCGATCGTCGCCTGCTGCGTCGTCCCCGCGAAACCGCCGGGGACCAAGTAGAGGCTGATCTGCGCGACGCTGCCGGCCGTCAGCTCGGAGAGGGTCAGGGCGGTCAGGTCGGCGGGCTCGACCGTGAGGATGTCCGTGCGAACGTTGCCGTCCGCCGGGGTCGACGGAATCGTCGTCATGGCGTGCTCCTAGGGTTGGGGTGAGTGCACTTCCACCCCGGCGGGGGGTGGTCTACGGGTCCGCTCAGGAAAGCGGAGAGGCGGTGAGCCGGAACGTGGCGGTCGCTTGCCACACCCGGCGTGACCCGCCCGACGTGGGGGAGAAGTCCGTCACGTCCGTGCGGGGGTCACTGATTGGGATCAGGGCGCCGCACGACCAGCCCGCCGCAATGGGTCGGGCACCATCGAGCGCGTCCAGGACGGTGCGCAGGATGTCCCCCGCGAACCCCTCCGTCACGGCAACCGCCCGGACAGTGACGATGAGGTCGCCCGCCTGGCGGGTCTGAGCCTCGGATCGATGCGACCCGCCCGGTGTCGCTGCGTTCATCACGACCCAGTGGGGCGTCGTCGCCGTCACCCCGGTCGCGTCGCCGTGGTACACGACCCACGTGCGACCAGTTGCGTCCGAGGTGGGGATCAGCGCCTTGATGGCGTCGGTGAGGGCGCTCACAGCAGCCCGCCGAGGAGGTCTCCGAGGGCCTTCTCCAGCCGCGGCCCCTCATGGTCGAGCGGGCCGTCCAGGGGCAGCGTCGCGCCACCGCCGTCGGGCCAGCCGAGGTACGCGCCCGCCAGGCCCGCCGACGGGTCCCGGTCGCGGTCCGGGCCGACCTCGAAACCGATCTGACCGAGGCGGTCGGCGCGGTCGTAGGTGATCGAGCGGGCGATCCTGTGGAACGACGGGGACTGGTCGGCGTCAGACTTCATCTCGTCCTTGATGTTCACCGCGCCGTGCTCCAGGACCTTGACCGTCTCCGGGAAGAGGCGCGCGGCCGCCTTGCCCAGGTCGACCGTGAGGCGCTGGATCTCCGAGGTGTCGATGCTGATCGAGTCGGTCACGCGACGACCTCCTCGACGGTCACCCGCAGCGCCGTGACGAGCGTGCCCCCGCCGGGCTGCACGACCCGGAACTGACGCCCGACGTCGAGCGGGTGGCCCGGGCAGGCGGTCAGGGTGACGCGTTGACCCACCGCGGCGACGAACGCGCCCGCGGGGAAACTGATCGTGGCAGGCAGCACGGTCCACTCGTGACCACCCGCCTCGGGAGTCGAGCGCGCATAGACCGGCGGCTTCACCGAGCAGGGGAAGGAACCGACCGGCAGGAACGGCGGCTGGCCCGTCAGCGGGTCAGGCTCGGCCGTGGGGTCGGGGCGCTCGACGAGGGCCGTGTCGCGCATCCGGGTCAGGGCCTCGGCCTGGAGCTCGAGCGTGGCCGCGGCCAGGTCGTCACCGAAGGTCACAGCGGCCACCAGGCAACGTCGGGCTCGAAGCCGGGGCGGATCGAGCCCATGGGCGCGGGCGGGAGCAGCAGCGCCCACTCCTCGTCGGTGATGCGGAGCTGCCCGTCCGAGAGCACGGCGTCGCGCGTCTTGGACACGGTGCCGTCGTCGACGGTCTTGGAGACCTGCCGCAGACCCTCAGGGTTGCGGACGACGCGAGCCACGGCCGCAGACTCGATGCCGGAAACCAGGTCGGACGCCAGGTCGCCATCGGCGATACGCGCGTCAAGGTCGCGCACGCGCGCCCGGATGGTCGCCTCGACCCGCATCAGCCAGCGATTCCACTGGGTGAGAGTCTCGACGTCGGAGGGAGTAGGGCGGCCAAGCTCGGCCGCCACGTCAGAGACGTTGGCAAGCGTCATGACCGCCCCACCCCCTCCATCGGTCCCGGATCAGGCGGCGTCGGTGTACGCCACGAAGGCACCCGCCGCGCCGCTGGTCACGAAGCCGTAGTAGGCCTCGACCAGGAGGATCACGAGGTTCTCCTGGAAGGCGCTGTGGGTGACGTCCGCCTCGTCGACGTAGGACGCGACGTCCGACACCTTGATGGTGATCGCCATGCCCTGGCCCCAGGCGGCCTGGGTCCAGTCGCCGCCGATGGCCCGCAGCTTCGTGTCGGCCTCGGGGGTCTGGGTGACCACGACCGCCGGGGTGGTGCCGCCGGTCAGTGCCGAACCGTCCGCGAGGATCGGAGCGGCCGGGCCGCCGACCGGAGCCAGCGTGACCGTGTACGGACCACCAGCCGCGCCGGCGACCGTCGCCGCCGCCCACAGGGCACCGAGCGCGCGGACCGCCGTCTGCACCGTGGCCGCAGCCGCGTTGTAGGCCAGCGCGGTCGTGGCCGCCCCGCCGATCGACAGGGTGAAGGTGCCGCCGGTCGGCGTGCCGGTGACCGTGACGACCTGCACCCGCGAGCCGTGGCGCCGGTACGCGCCGCTCACGCCCCGGTTGAATGCGGCCGGGTAGCCGATCAGGCTGGTCGCGTCGTCGGGCATCAGCGCGCGGCCGGTGGTGTCCGTCGCGAGCTTGAGCGTCGGACGCAGACGAGGGTCGGCACCGAAGCCGGAGAAGTCGAACCCTGCGTCGACGACCAGCTTCTCGCCGTTCACCAGGTCGGTGCGGATGCCGCCGGTCGCCTGGCTCGCGGTGCCGAGCTCGACCGAGCCGGCGCCCTTGAGCAAGTAGTCGTCGAACGGCCCGGCACCGCCCGTGCGCAGGTCCTTGCCGTGGATGCAGGCGTGGTCGAACGCCCGCGACAGGGACAGCGGCAGATCCTGGGACAGCTGGGCGTACAGCCCGGCCGCGTTGGTGGCCGCGACCTCCTGGCTGACGGGGACGAGGAGGGCCAGCTTCTTGCCCTTCATCGTCCGCACGCCGGAACCGGAGGCGCCGACCGGCTTGCGGGCGCCCTCGCCGACCCATCCGGCGACCGGGACGTCCATGCTGACGGGGATCTCCGTCTGGGCGGTGATCGCCAGCGGGACGCGACGCGCGAGGGACTGCACGACGGACAGCTCGTTGGTCTTCTCGAAGATCGGCCCCGTGACGGTCGGGGGCAGGAGCGTCGCGGCGACGCTCGAGAGCAGTGCGGGCATGATTGGCCCTTTCGGTCAGGCTCGGCCGGTGCCGAGCTGCTGGGACAGGAATGCCGCGAAGTCCGCCGCGGGGCCGGTAGCCGGCGTGGCGCCGGTGCCGCCCTGGGTGCGGTCGGGTCGCGGGGTGGTGCTGGTCGGCGTCACCTTCGACTTGAGTCCCTCGGCGTCGGCCTCGAGCTCGGCGAGCGTCGTGCCGACGAGCCGGGGTGCGAGGGACAGGTCCAGGCCCTTGTTTGCGGCGGCCTGGAGGCGCAGCGCCTGGGCAGTGGCCCTCGCGGCCTCGTCCTGCGCTGCCTTGAGCGCGTCCGCCGCCTTCTGGGCGTCGGTCTTCTGCGCATCCTCGAATGTCTTGACCTTCGCCAGCGCATCGGCCAGCGCCTTGTCGGCCTCGGTCTTGGCGGTGCGCTCGCGCACGAGCGCGGCCTTGCCGGGGTCGCCCAGTGCGGTCCACTCGGCCTCCGACACGCCGTCGGGGCGGGCCGGGGCGGACGTCTGGGTGGGCGCGGCTGGCGTCGCGGTGGTGGTCGCGTCCGTCGTGGTGGCGGCCGTCGGGTCGTCGGGCATGGTGACGTCTCCGAATCGCTCGGGATGGACCCGTGCCGCATCGCGCGGCCGGGGGTCAGAGGGACCGCGGGATCGCGTCCAGCGGATCTGTGAAGCGCTCACCTCGGCGCACGACCTGGCGGCGGAAGTCCTTCTCGACCTTCGCGGCGATCTGCGGTGTGAGGCCGGCGCCATCGCGGGTGAACGGGTTGCGGCCGTGGACGACCTGCTCGTAGCGCATCGTCGAGTCGAAGACCCGGCGCTCGGCGGCCGTCATCGTGGCCGGGTCGCGCAGGTCACGGACCCCGGTCGCCTGTGCGCGTCGCACCGCATCGGATGCGCCGCGGCGGGTCCCGCCGCGACCCATCTGGCCGAAGCCCTGGTAGTCCGCGCCGATGATCGACCCGCCCGGGATCTGACCGCCGGGGACGATGTAGCCGTGGCGCTCCAGCAGCGCCAGCGCCTCCTCGCGAGACGTGGCCTGCGCATAGATGCCGTCCGGGGTCAGGCGTCGCCCGCGAAGGTCCTGCGCGAAGCCGTGGCCGTAGGTGCGCGGCCCGCGCCGGTCACGCGCGGTGCCTTCCAGGGTCGTCAGGCCCTTCGCGCCGCGGCGGGCGTTGCCGACGCGGTAGATGTCGGCGCCGTCACGGATGGCCTGCGCGTCACCGGGACCCCAGAAGGCGTCCTGCTCGGCGGCGCTCATGGCGTTGAAGTGCTCGTGTGGGTCCGCCACGAGTCCCGACGATGCAGCCTGCGAGCAGGGCACATGCACGCAGTCGTCATGCGGATGGCGCAGGAAGCCGGCGTTCCATCGGTAGAAGCGCCCTGCGAGGATCACGCAGTTGGGGCACGACTGGCCGACGAGTTGCCGCACGTAGCCCGTGCCCTTGCGGGTGGCGATGTCCACGCTCGTCGCCGAGCGGGCCGTGTCGGACAGGACCGAGGACAAGATCCGGTCGAGCGCGCCCCGGGCCGACGACAGAGCCGGGGCGGGTCCCATGCCGCCGCCGATCAAGGTCTTGGCGGTCGCCGCCGGGGAGTGCAGCAGGCCGGCTAGGTCCCGGCCGTCGGGTGCGACGCCGGCGAACGCCCGAGGGTTCGTGATGGCCTCGGGTGCGACCCACGCGCCCTGTTCGGCCAGAGTGTCGGCCGCGTACAGCGAGCCGGAGAGCGCCACCCGCTCCTGCGCCGCCGTCACGACGGGGAGCAGGCTCCGTGCGGCAGCGTCCCAGGACTCACCGATGTGCGCCGAGTCCACAAAGCGCCATGCGCGACGACCCTGCGCGATCAACCGCGCCTGCTCCTCCAGGACGCGGGCCGCATGGGCGGTCGCGGCCTCACTGACCGGCGGCACCGACCGAAGTCAGGCGGTCGAGGGTCTCGCCGAAGATGCCCGACTGCTCCTCGGCGGTGAAGTACGCACGCTCCTTGTCCTTGCGCGCCTTGCTCCACCCGAGCTCGTCCCAGTAGCCCTCACGGGAGAGCACCCCTGCCGCACGCCGCTTTGCCAGGGCGTCCTCACGCTGGGAAACGGTCGGGGTGGCCGGGTCGAACCAGTCGACGCCAACCCGCCGACCCTGCGGCCAGACGCCGGTCGCGAACCGGTAGGCGAGCGCGCCGACCTTTCCGAGCGTCACGCCGACGTCCTCGTTTTGCTGCTCCACCGACCGGTTCAGCGTCGACTCGTCGGCATGGATCGCCCCCTCGGCCGGGGGGTTCGCCGGGTGCAGGCCGAACAGCCGGGCGGGGAAGCCGGTGACGATCGACGCCTGGGCGCCGTAGATCTCCATCGCCGTCTGGAAGTTCTTGAGGTCGGCGGCGTCCACCTGGTAGACGTGCGCGTTCTCCTTCGACAGCGTGTTCATGGCGTCGAAGTACGCCTCGAACATGGGCACGGGCTTGCCCGCGGCGTCCAGGAAGTCGCCGCGGGTCACGCCGGTCAGGAAGATGCGGGGGATGCCCTGCGCCTCCTGCGCGAACTGCATGTTCGTCAGCGACCGGGCGGCGCCGTCCGTGAAGGGGATGACGTCGCTCATCTGCGACTCGCCGACGAGCTGGCCCGGCATCCGCCGGTTCAGGTGCACGACGACCGGCACGACGCCCAGTCGGTGCTCGTTGCGGTCAACCTCGACCCATGTGCCAGCCGAGTCGCGGTCGCACCAGACCGTCGCGTCCGGCAGGTACAGCGTCGCGTGCCGCGCGTCGAGCGCCGCCAGGGTCTCGTCGGTGTCGTCGGCGTAGAAGCGGCACGCCGAGGTGACGGTCTCCTTGCGGGTGTCGGTGATCGCCGACAGCTCGCGCGGCGACTCGGCCCGCACGAGCGGCAGCGTCGGGTCGTCCTCGTTCGCGCCGACGCTCATCAGCGCCCGGCCGTAGATAAGCCTGCAGAGGTTGAACATCGACAGGTGGGCCGGGAAGTTCGACGCGGCCAGCGCAGCGTCGAGCACCGGGTCGGCGACGTCCTCGCCGGGTATCATCATCGACCGCATCTGCTGACGAGCGTTGATGGTGTCGACGACCACCCGTGGCCAGTTGGCGATCATCAGGAACCGGCGCATCTCGGGCGGGATTGCCATCCCGAGCTGCTCGACCCGCTGTCGGCCGCGGTAGTACCGCTCGTTCAACTCGTCGGCCAGCGCAGTCGACGCCAGGCGACGCTCATGGCGCGCGATCAGAGCCAGCTCGTCGGCGGAGAGTGCCACAGCGCCCCCCTCGGGTCGATCAGCGCGGCAATCGGAAGTACGCGGGCTCGGGTACGGCCGACCAGCCCTCAGCGCGGGCATCCGCGGCGGCCTCGTGGGCCAGGACGTCAGCCATGGCCAGGTCAATGTGCTGGTGCTCGGAGGGCTTGCCGAGGATGAACTTGTCGCCAGCCTTGGCGACCATCCGCGCGTTGAGCACGTGCGTCTTCCATGCCTGGTCGGCAAGGTGGTGCGTCGTGCCGGCCAGCAGGTCGGTGCGGTACCGCACCAGGGCGTCGAACATGCGTGGGATCTGGTTCGTCGGCCACTTCACGACCCGCTCCTCGCCGTAGGTGAGGGCGAGGTCGTCGATCTCGGTCTCCCACTCGCGCGGGTCGCAGTAGACGCGCTCCACGTCGTAGTTCGCGAACAGCCACGCAAACGCCGACAGCACCTCGCCGCGCGGGATGCGACCGCCGTGCTCATCGGGGTTCCAGAACGTCGGGCGCAGGTCTCCGCCGACGTCATAGGTGGGGGTGAATCGCAGCCGCGAGACATCCTCGGCGCGGATCGCGGTCCAGTCCTTCGAGAACGACCCGTCGAAGCCAAGGCAGATCCGCCGCAGCGGCTCCCGGGTGACCAAGACCTGCTGGCCCGTGATCTCAGCCTCGGTGAGGTAGGCGCCGCGGCCCTGCACGAGCCTGTTGCCGTAGAACCGCTCCGCCTGCGTCGGGTCCGTCTCGACGAGCTCGGCCGCCTCAGCGTCGATCGCGCTGGGGTCGACCCACGGGGAGTCGGCGTACACGTGCACATGGATCTTGTGCCGATCCCGCCTGCTTCCGTAGGACAGGTCGGCCGGCGGCTTGCGGTAGTAGCGGAAGATGTCAGGGCGCCGGGACTCGAACGCCTGCTGGGCCGCTGAGTTCTCCATCGGGTCCCACGGGTTGGTCAGCTCGACCGTGCGGCCCTGCATCGCGGCAACGCCGCGGCGCATCGTCTGCCAGGTGCCCAACACGCCGTTCTCGGCGGTGTACGTGCCCGACTCGTCGCCTAGGGCACAGGTCAGCGGCTGGCCGAGCTTCGAACGCGCCTTCGACGTCAGCGGGACGATGAGGCCACGGTTCGGCAGGCGGACGAAGCCCTCGCGAACCTTCACGAACGCACCCAGCGGGCCGTTGTGGATGAGCGTCTGCAACGGCTCGTAGACGTTCGCCGTCTGCGACTCCGCCGCCGCCAGGAGCCCAATCAGGGACTTGCGACGGGGGACACCCATCGCCTCGCCAAGCTCGTATGGTCGCTCCCAGCCACAGTCGCAGCCGTGGTCGGCGCAGCGGTAGACCTCACCACCCTTGGCCCACCCGGCGAACAGCGCGGGGCCAACACCCTCGAACAGCAGGAACCCAGCACCCCACGGCGACTTGCCGGCCTTCTGTGGGCCGACGACGACCGAGCGCCGGTAGTGGAACGGTGCGAGTAGCCGACGCGGGTCGACCAAGGCGTCCGGCTTGATCCGGTAGTGGCTCGCCGTGACGAAGAGCTGCCAGCCGTTGAAGACCAGCGGATCACCCTCATAGACCCCACCCGGGACCTTGCAGTGCGCCTCGATCCAGTCCGTTGCCAGGAAGCCGAGGGTGTGCAGCGGATCGAAGTCGATGGCGAGGTCGTCAGCCGCCACTGCCGGAGACGACCTTCATCCGCGACCGTGAGCCCGACGAAGCGGCCGGCGCAGTCTCGGGGTCGCGGCGGTCGGCCAGCTCGTCCTTCGCTACGGCCCAGCCCATCTCGGCCAGACCGGCGGTCGTCATGCCGATCTGGTCCGCGAAGCGGTGCAGGCTGTTCTTGTCGGCGGCTGTCGCCTCCGACGACTCGCACAGCACGAAGGTCCGGACATACAGCCCGATCGTGTGCAGCCGCCACGACTCCGACGGCATCGACCAGGCGCACGCCTGCGGGGTGCGCCACAGCCACGACCACAGCTCGAGCTCGCGCTCCCACACGCCCTCGGTCGCGTCATCGTCGACCTCGCGATGCAGCTCGCGATCCTTGCCCGAGCCGTCGAACCACTCGTGCCAGATCAGACGCTTGCGCAGCGGGAAGTCCGGGGCCTGGCCGGCGTACCCCTCGGCCGGCAGCGCCGTCAGCTTGTAGCCGCGACGATCCGAACGAGCCGAGTCCGGGTCAGCGACCGCGCCGTTCCGGTTGCGACGTCCACCGCTGGTCATGTCCATCACTCCTCGCCGGCATCGCGCCAGCACGGGGCTCGAGGACGCCTCGCGCGCCACTCGTCAAGGGTCGAGCCGGGGATGTTTGCCTCCGCCGCGGACTTTTCGTCCCTCTCCGGCGGTCCGCTGACACACCCTGAGGGGTGCCCCCCTGGGGCTTCAAGCGTCGGGTTCGGGCTGTCGTCGCGTCGCGTTGCTCAGGTGTGCGCCGCGTCGCCCGCCGTCGCGTTCGTTGCAGGCGATCGTCTGAGGCCCGAGGTAGCTGAGTCGGTCTGCGGTGTGTCCGAGCTGCCAGCGTGTGCCGGTGATGCGGGCGCCGCACCCGTCTGCGCAGTGGATGATCTCGCCGGAGTCGATGCGTCGCTGCCAGTCGGCTCGCAGTGCGTCGTGGGTGGTGCCGTACCCCCGCTGCTGCCGGGTGCCTCGGGCGCGGGTGTGGCGTGGGCAGTAGGGCTCGCCGTGGATCAGGATCGTGGGACAGGCGACGATGCGCTCGCCGATGCGGTCACGTCCGGGGCAGCGACGGCCAGCCATGGGGACTCACCCCCACACACACGAAGGCCCCGGCGTCTCCGCTCGGGGCCTGGGGTGCACTACTGGAACGATCGCAGGATCCCTGTCAAGCCCCCCACTGTCAACCCGACACGCTGGGTGGATGCTCATCCCGCGCTGTGCCGCACACGAATCTGCCGCAGCAACGTGTCCACGGCCTGCTCGTCGAAGGATCCGCGGCGCTGCCCACGCACCCACTCCTCGGGCGTCAGGGTGTGGCTCCTGTCCTTCGTGCACACCAGGTCGCCGATCGTCTCGTCGGCACGCACCACGGTGGCGTACTGGCCGCGGCAGGGCACTCGCTCGCCCATGTCGCTGGTGGCGTGCTCCAGGCAGGGAAGCCCTAGTCGCCACACCCGCGATCCCGACGGGCGGGCCGTGCGGATGACGAGTGCCGCGTAGCGGTCGGCGTCGTCCTGGACGGCCTGGGCGAGCATCGGGTCCCCGTGCTCGGTGAAGTGACCGGCGCGCGGCTTGATGGCGTCGATGAGGCTCTTGGTCGAGGTGTCGGCCGGCGGCGTCCAGGCGGTCTCGTCCATCAGCACGTGCGCCAGGAAGACGACCCACTGTCCGACCTCCGCCACGACGTCCGCGACGGCCGGGTCTAGGGGCGGTCTGGAAGTGGGCGGAACTCGCACGCCGGAGCGGTCGGCCATACCGTCACGCGCCAGCGCGTCCTCCAGCTCGTCCCAGGCCGACGCGATGGCGGTCAGGTCACGGCGCAGCGCGAGCGAGCGGTGGTCTCCGGCCTCGCTGGTGCCCGTCTGAGGGGTTGGAATGACACGGTTGGTATTCCCGTCCAGACCGAGGGTGTTCGGGCGCGAGGCGGGCGCGTGGGTGGCAATCTGTGGCGGCTGGGTGGTTCGCACCCGGCGGCGCTCTGCCGGGTCGTCATCACACCCACACGGGCGCTGGAGGTGGCAGTCCTGGCAGGTGGTCACGTCGTCCCCCTCGGCTGGAATCCCATGCGCACGGATGGTCGGGTCGTCACCCGTCGCCCTCCTGGTCGTCGGTGCCAAAGTCGTCGGCGCGCACCACTTCACCGTCTCGTGCCACCTCGAGCACCCGGCGCATCAGCTGGCCTCGCCGTCGAGCGCGCGGATGGTCTCGCAGGGCCAGGTGTTGTGATCGTGGTCACAGATGTCCGGGAAGTCGCTCTGCCCGAACTCCACGAAGTCACCAGAGCGCCACGGGCGCCGGAGGTGGCCCGCCCGCACGGCCGCCACCTTCCGCTCGGCAGCCTCAGCGCGACGTTCCTCCATGCGCGTGACGTGGCGCGCGGCCTCGGCGGACTCCCGCAGCCGCCCCACCTCCGCCGTCAGGGCGTCGTGGTCGGCCAGGAGCGCCAGCACGTCGTCCGCCGACCGCTCAAGGGCCAGGTACCGCAGCAGCGAGCCCTCGTCGTAGTTCTGCGGCTGGTCGAACCGCTCCCGGATCGCCTCGACCTGCTCGGGGATGAGGGTTCGTTCGCCTTCATTCCCGGAGCCGAAATGTTGGTGGAGCGCCCGATCGCCTTCATTCGGCTCGGGGGTGAGGGTGTCAGGCACGGGTCGCCTCCGTCATGACCAGGTGTCCGTTCAGGCGGTTGATGTACGCGTTCCCGGGGCCGTCCAGTTCGGGGCGGCGTCGCAGGACAACGCGACGACCCCACCTGTGCTGTTCGAGCCGGAAGCCGAGGCGGGCGATCCATCCGTCACGCATGGTCCCCTCCTGCGGCCAGGCGGTCGGCGCGTTCGCGCAGCAGTTCGCCCGGCGTCTTGCCGTGCTCACGGATCGACGTGATGCCGTCGTTGGCGACGAATGTCTCCCACGTCCAGTCGATCTCGGCAGCCGCCTCCCGCAGCGCCTTCTCCGCCGCATCCCGCTCGACCTGCTCACGGGACGGGGCGTCGGGGAACAGGGCGAGGACGGCAGCCGCTGCCGTCCGATGCGTGTCAACCACCTGCGCCTCAACGCTGAGCGGCCTTCGCGCGCCAACGAGCGCCGTCGCCCAGTGAGCGCCGGGGTTGAGGCATTCGAACAGCACCGCCGCTACGTCCTCCACGCTCGGCAGGACTCGCGCAGCCCGCGCAGCCTCGGCGTCGTGAGCGGCGAGGTGCGGCAGGATGGCGGCGAGAACAGCGTCGGTGATCGCATTCGTGAGATCACGGGTCGCCAGCGTCTGCCCGACGTCCTGGACGTAGATCCGGTGCGCAGCCTCGCTCGCCGCCTCGATGGCCTCGGTGGGAATCTTGCTCATGCCGTCCTCCATTCGGTCACGTAGCGGTGGACGGCGTGCCACCCGTGGTCCTTGTCCACGCCGTCCGGTGGCAGCCACAGCAGCGCCTGGGCCTCGTCGTCCATGTCGATGTGGTCGGGATTCGTCCCCGTCGTCTCCACGGCCCACTCCTCACCGTCCGGCAGCAGCCCGGCAGCGGCGAGCATGTCGGCCTGGTGGGTGGCGATCACCCGGTCGGTCTCTGCGTCGTCCTCAGCCGACCCGATGGTCCGGTCGCAGGTCGTGCACCAAAGGTCGCCGTCGACAGTCGCGATGTGCTGCTCCCCGTGCGCCGCCAGCACCTCTGCCGCCAGGGCGTCGTAGGCGGCCAGGAGGGCGGCGATGTCCTTCCGGTACCAGCGGGCCATCGACTCGTCGGGCGCGAGCCCGTTCGCAATGGCGAGGCGGTCACCAATCGCCTCGACCTGCTCGGGGGTGGGGATGTCAGCCACGGGGAACCTCCTGGGTCGCTCGGCTCGCCAGGCAGTCCGGGCAAGTCACCTCATCCCAACTGTCAGTGTCGTTCAGCCACTCCGAGGTCAGGGCACACTCGGCGCGCCTCCCCAGGAACGTGTAGGCGTTCAACTTGTGAACGACGGGGCGACGGGCCATCACGCCTCCCCTCCTGCGGCCAGACGGTCGGCGCGGGCACGCATGTAGGCCCGCGCATTGCCGGCCTGGTTGTTGTGGACGTAGCCGGCCACCGCCGGATCGTCTGCCGCGTCTCGCAGCGCCTTCTCCGCCGCCTCTCGCTCGACCTGCTCACGGGTCGGGGCGTCGGCCAGGGCGGTAGCGACCTCACGGATAGCTGAGCGCGCCTGGTCCATCACCGCGCGGGCTGCCATCCCGAGGCTGTGATCGCCACGGTTGAGCGCCGCCGTCAACGCCTCGAAGGCGTCACCCAGGCCGTCCTCCACGCTCGGCAGGACTCGCGCAGCCCGCGCCACCTCGGCGTCGTGAGCGGCGACAGCCGCGAACACCTGCTCTTTGGTCGGCAGTTCCATCCAGTCGAGAACCATCCCGCGGAACTGGCTCGTGTACTCGTCGTCGCTCATTTCGCCACCACCCCTCCGCACTCGCACACGTAGAGCCAGCCCCGACCGGAGTACCCGGGCGGCGTGGTGATGCCCCGGTTTGTCCGAACGGCGTGGCCGTAACGCCAGACATGCCAAACCAGTCGCACCATGCCGAACGGGCGCTCCGCCATCGGCGTGTACTCGTCGCTCATGCCGTCCTCCATTCGGTCACGTAGCGGTGGACCGCCCGTCGGTTGCGAGCACTGATCGGGGCGCCGTTCTTGACCGCAGCGCGAGCGACCCGCTCGCCGTGGACCCCCTGCTCGACTGTGATGACGCCGCTCGGGTTGTCCATCGTCGGGTCAGTTGTTCGCTCGAACTGCACGCCCCACTCCTCGCGGTCCGGCAGCAGCGCGGCGGCGGCGAGAATCTCGATTTGGTGACGCGCCAGACCGACGCCCTGGATGCGGGTGGAGCAGCCGTCGCAGATCATCCCCCGGGCGTCTTCGGACCAAGAGGACGAGCCGTGCAACGACAGCATCTCCAGCGCCTGCTCGCGGGGCGTCGGGTCGGTCACGTGGTCACCTCGTGCGTGAGGGTCGGGTCCGTCTTCGACCCGTGACCGCAGAGCGAGCAGGTCCAGAACTCGGGAACCGTCCGGCTGTCGTAGGGGCCGAGGAACGACTCGTGGTGGACCCAGTCGTGGCCGACGCGCTCACACTCGCGCTTGTCGCGGCAGTTGCGGCACAGCAGTTCGTCGCCGATGACCACGTGGTCCGCGTCGTCGTCGTCGTCCGCAATGCTCGCGAGGGCGTCCTCGATCGAGTCGAAGTG
>Ga0255338_1001632_pt1 | contig 40135 bp, 66 predicted proteins | sample MeOH1_35cm_T4_19_FD_203715 | JGI IMG/M metagenome (GOLD analysis project Ga0255338, IMG submission 203715) | Sandy soil microbial communities from University of British Columbia, Vancouver, Canada - MeOH1_35cm_T4_195 | ecosystem: Engineered > Artificial ecosystem > Sand microcosm > Unclassified ... | reverse complement strand
AACGTCGACTTGCCGCAGCCGTTGGCGCCGATGAGGCCGTAGCGGTTGCCGTTGCCGAACTTGACGGAAACGTTCTCGAACAGGGGCTTGGCCCCGAACTGCATGGTGATGTTGGCGGTAGAAATCAAAGCCTAGTCCTGCGGGAGTTTCATGGGCGCCCCGGTTTGAGCTGTACCAATTTCGTACCAATCGGGGCTTTTTCGGGCGCCGGATCGAGCTTGTCCAGCTCATGCCAGTCGGTAGCGGAATTGATCCAGCGGGCGTAGGTAGATAGTAACATCTGAACGCTATGCCCAAGTTGCGTGCTGATGAAGGCCGGATTCATTCCCGACATTAGGCACATGGTCGCGTAGGTATGGCGGGCGTTGTACTGCGGGCGGTCGCGGATACCCAGCTTGCGCAGGGCCGTTTTGAAATACCGATCGGTTGTGCTCGATTCTGTAATGTGCTCGGCGATCTTCGCTGGAGGGAACACATAGCGCGACTCCGGAAACGCCAGGTTGCGCTTGGCGCGAGAGGCGGCAATTTCCCTAGCCTGCTCCAGTGCATGCAGGGCTCGTCGGTTCAGCAGAACGATGCGGCCACGCCCGGTCTTGGTTCGTTCGTGCACGGTTCCGCTTGCTACGACCCGGCAGACGTGAGCCGATTGATTGGCAATATCCACCTCATCCCAGCGCAGAGCCATTATCTCTGATGGACGCATCCCGGTGTAGAAGGCGAACTCGAAATAGCAGGCATAGACCTGTGACTGCCATTTCAGGTTCTCGTACAGCCAGGAAATGATCTGGTCGGCCTCTTCGCGAGTGAATGGGTCAACCACCTTTTTCGGCTTTCTCGGCAGCTCGATGCTATCGACCGGGTTTCGCGGAATCAGCTCATCCATTACGGCAGATCGAAGGATTGCGCCTAGCCGCTGGATTGCTGAACGCTTGGTCGTCGGAGACTTCCACTCCGTGTCCGTGATGATCTTGCGCAGCTTCATCGATGTGATCTGGTCAAGTGGAACGGTCGCAAGGTGCGGCATCCAGTACAGGTTCAGCGCCCATAGGTAGTTCTGCCGGGTACCATGCACGATGTCGCGGGAGTTGAGCCAGGTCTGCGCGTAGACGCCGAACTGCGGCGATAGGTTTTCCTGCTGGTATGAGGTCCTGGGGAACAGCTCGACGTACTTCTCATCCGTGAGCATGCCGAGCTTGGAGAGCTGGATTACGTGAGCACGTATACCGGCTGCGGCCGTGATCCCCTCTTCGGTCGGCGGGTAGGCGAGGGTTTCGCAGCAGCGTTTGCCGGCGCGCATGAAGCGGATTCGGATTGAGCCGCCGACGATTTCGACGCCAGTTGGCATACCCGCTGGCTTTCGAGCCATGCCTCATACTCCTTGATGCTGTAGTGGACCTTTCCAAACAGATAGAACCAGACGCCTTTGGGGATCTGACCTCGGTTGCGACGCGACTCAAGGGCGCGGCGGGTTGTCTTGTAGATGACTGCCATGTCCTTTTCGGTCACATGGTCAGGGCTGTGCTCGATCATAGGCAATATCTCCCTGCCCCGGCGCAGGCCGGGGAGTGCTGTGGTGGGGTTGTGGCTAGTCGCTGCTCGAGCAACTGCTGGAGCTATCGCTGCTTGAGTAGCTGCTGTCGCTCGAACTGCAGCTGCTGCTGCTGGATCCCCAGCTGCTGCGGTGGCTGTCGTCGCAATAGCTGGGTGCCGGATCGCTGCTGGGCGTGCTGATCGGATTGAGCGGGCTCAGCGGATGCAGCGGGTTGGTCAGGATGTCATCCTGGCGCGCTGTCGGACTGGGCGAGGCACTGCGAGAGGCTGCGGGCATCGCATTGCGACGGCGGGCTTCTCGCCTGATGGCGGTTGCCTCGGGATGCTTCGGCTTGTCGCATTCGACCGCTTGCTTCTTGCGTCCGAATAGGGCGGAGAACAGTTTTTTGAGCATAGGAAATCCTCACCACCCATGCTGGGCAGCGGCGTGAAGGGGGATCGGTGGGTTAGGGGAGTAGTTCGGCGGGGACGGCTACGGTGTCGCCCAGCTTGGCGGCGACGATGGCGCGACAGGCGGCCACCAAGATTGATGGTCCAGATGCCAGGCGCATTGTTCGGTTCGGGTCGAATGCTTCCCCCTTACCGTACCCGAACGCTCGCCAAGTCCCATCGCGCCCATCCTGCACACAGCCAAAGCTCTTGCAGTGCCTATCCAGCAGTGGACCGCCCTGGCCCCAATCCGTATCCGGACGGTATGCCTCGGTTTTGCCATTGACCGCGAGTCGGTGGCCGTTGCCGTAGGCGGGCGGGTGTATCGTTACCTCCAGCCCCTCGGCCTGAGCCACCGCCCAGCGCAGGGAAGGGCCGCTCAGCTCCGCCGTCTTCACCTCGATCATCTGGCTCATACGCTCCCCTGACCCGGCAGGGCACGCAGCTTTGTGGCCCGCTTCTCGCGTCTCGTCTGCGCTGCTTTCAAGGCTTTTAGTTCTGCCCCAGTCAGTGCTCTTTCTGGCTTCGCCTCTGGAAACAGTTCTGCGATTTTCCGGCCAAGGCCAGGGCAAGATCCGACAATCAAGACTTGCTTTACGACTTCGTTCATACGCTCTCCTTGCTACCTTGCCGTAGCGAAATCGTGCAGCAACTGGCTGCGGTGAAGCAGATCAGGCCGACTACCAGTAACTTCCCGATTACTACGTGATTGCTCTCGTCCACATGCCCAGCGAAAAGAAGGATTGCGCTTGGCAATATCGCTATCCAGCCTAAAAACACGCAAATAAAGACGCAGAAGGTCGACAAGCGCATCACTCTCCCTCCTTGCCCAGCAGATAGTCGCCGAATAGCGTGATTTCATGCCGACCGAATCCACAGGACCGAAGTGCTCCGGCGCGCTCCAGCCGCTGCACCGCTTCTTTCGGCAAGTCGTGGCCGCCAGCGTCACTGTCCTCGCAGATTTCGTGGAAACGGCGCAGTCGGCGCATGTCCTCATCGGTCAGGATGGTGCGAGCGGTGTCCGGCTGCTCGGCGGCTGCGGCAAGCTCAGCCGCGGCATGCCGGGCGTCCCGATGGCCGCTCTTGTACGCCAGCTCGGCGCTTACTCCCCGGCATGGCGATCTTTTCGGATCGCACGGAATCCGCATGATTTCATCGTGCAGGTTCATACGGCCTCCTTGCCCAGCATGGCCTTGCGGAGGTGCCTGCATGCGGAAGACCAACCGCACCACCGATCATGCGTCAGGCTATTGGCATAGCCCCAGGCCAGCGGCGGGTCAGGACGTTCATCACGTGTGATATCTCTGAATTGTTCGCGACACATGGCCTCGAACGCTTCTCGCCCGTCAGCCGCAGTAAATGCCTGTAGCGCCCCCAAGGTGTCCGGTTGCTCTGCAATGGGTAGCGTGATCTGCCACGGATCACCATGCGTTCCGCCAGAAACTGCAATGCCGGCACAGCCAAGCGCGATCAATAGCTCCGGAAGTCCAGGTGCTTCCGGCTGCTCGGCGGCGGGCGGTATAGCTCCGGGCGCAGCAGGCAGGGGCATCCAGTGGGTGACTACCGCCTCATAGTCATCACCATAACCTCCATCGATATAGTCGCCGTTGTTCAGGGCAACCCATCTGCCATGACGATGCAATCCCTCGAAGCCGCACGGTGCATGCTGGCCATCGTATGTGCCGTGGCACCAAACCGGCTGATTGTCATGCGGTATACGGTCCTCGATGCTGATCCACACCATCGGCTCCTGCTCTGCCGGTGCTGCCGGTGCCGGCGCGGAAGGGATGGGGTACCCCTCCTGAATCTCGCCGTCAGCTCGACCAATCTCCCAAAACTGCTGCGCCCAATGGCCTGCAGGCGGTGGATTCGTGTTCTGTTTCCCGCATACCAGCGCCCCAATGATGCAGTCGATTAGGTCGCGCTTGTAGGCGTTATCTCCGTCGATAGATAACCCGCGACGACGCATTTCATCGAGCATTGCATCGGTAGGCTGCTGGGAGAGGGCGGCTCTGGTGTTCCATGCCTCAAGCGCGCGACGCTCTACGGTAGAGTTGTCGGCGTATCCCGGATTGCTTGTATCGCCTCGTGCGCCACGAGAGCACCTGCAGCCGGTACAGACGTACATAACCTCATCCGCGTACCAAAATCTCTCACCAAGGCTGGTCTTTACCTTTTTCGGAGCGCTACCGCAGAACGGGCAGCGCAGCAGTTCGACATTGTCACTCACGTTCTTTCTCCTTCTCCGGCTTGATCGGCCGGCAGGTCAGGCATTTGCATTGGCCGATCCGGAGCATGGTCCGGCGGCAATAGGTGGGGCGGTTCATTCGCTGTCGCGCTCAACTGGCACCGGTTGGATAAGGGAGGTATGGTTTTCTGTAGGCATAGTGGCTCCTCGCCATTGGCGTGGATTCGGGGTATTAATGGAGAGCCCGGCATGGGCGGAATTAGGAGGGTGTATGCTTTACAGGGGGGAATGCCTACAAACCCATAAGGCAAATCAGGGGGAGATTCGGCCGAAGGGGAATCTTTCCGAAGTTGCCCCTATACATGATGGAACCATCACGTATGACGGGAGATTCACTTATGGTGAGTCTGAGAAAAATGCGGTCCGCGCCCATCATCTGGAAAGCGGGAAGTGGGGGGGCTGCTGGATTTCCACTACCCGGGATTACGAGCGAGCAAAATACTTCGCCACCTCTGGGAATATGTCAGAGGGAGTTATTTATATTCTCGATGAGTCGCTATTTGCTCAGGAGGGAGTGGTAGCCATCGAGGATGCTGACCCGCACTACCCCGGTGAAATGGAGGTTTCTATCCGATCAGTAGACTGTGGGCCAATCCCGCAGTCTGTAGTAATCGCGTGTGAACCTGTAAATCCCGATTGGATGTAGGAGAGATGTATGGCAACTGATCGCGAGATAGCCTTGGAGCAGGCTGCAGCAGCGCTCCTATCGGAGGCAAAGGCTGCCGGAGTTGACCTGTCAGCGATTGCCGAGAAGGCCAAGGCTGGAATCTTCAGCAACAATCCATATGTATGGGTTGGAGCCAAACACAAGGTTGGCTCATCAGAGGCAGTTGATTACCTGCTGCAGTACGTCAAATAGGCTGATCTCAGTCAGGCCGCAATGGCCTGACGCTCCCTCCACGGATCATTCGCCCGCGCGATCGCGGCCATCGGCGGCGGACTGACGCTGTTCCCGCACATGTGGACCTGCTCCGATTTCGTGAACCGGCGCCCGTCATGCCCGCAGTCGATGATGTAGTTCGGGGGAAATCCCTGGGCCCGGTACAGCTCATGCGGCTGTAGCATCCGAAGGAAGATGTCGACGATCACATAGGGGTCTCCTCCAATCCAGACGGTAACCAGGGCGAGGCGGTCCTTTGTGGTGATGGTGCTGACCGGATCATCCATACCGATGATGTTCTCCCCGATGCCGTGGTACTTCATCAGGAACGCCGCACAGCGCAGGGCGCCTTCCTCCACCGTCGGCGATAGGCTGCACTCAACCAAGGCCGTCTTTCCACCTCCGCCAGCCGTGACCGTATGCGCAGGTTCGTCGCAGCCTTGCCCTACGCTTCCTCCAAACTGGCGCGACAAGAACGCCGTCACTAGGCCGTGGTGCTGGCCGCCAGCGCTAACGGTCTGCAGTGGCTCGCCAATCGGGCGAGAGTCGCAGTTTCCGCGGAGATGCAGCAGGCTGGCCGTCACTAGCTGCTGCTGGCTGCCGGTGTTGGTCACCGTGGTCATGGGCTCGTCCAGACCCTTGGAGTGGGTGGTGTTGAATCCTCCGTTGGCCTGTGCCAGGAAAGCGGTGGCCAAGCCCATGGCATGGGCCGCGCCCGCCGGCCGCTTGTAATTGCCGCCGCTGGTGATGGTCGGCAGCGGTTGATCCAGCGGCAGGCCTCCCTCGTTGAATCGGAACTTCACCAGGTGAGGGGATACCAGTGCGTGCTTGACCCCGCCAGCGACCACTGTCCCGAGGGGCTTGTCGAGGCTCGGAACCCTCGGCGATTGGCCGGGCCGCTCCCCATATCCCGTCTGCACGATGAAGGGCTTTGCCCGCTCGATCACCTCGCGCTGAATGCCCTTGGCTATCCGGCGCAGGGTGGCCTCGGCGAGCGGCTTCTTGCGGTCGAAGATGCTTTGGCTGGGGATGCTCCAGTCGATGCACTCAGCGGCGGTACGGTAGGGCTTCTTCCCCTTGGCCGGCTTCTCGGCGTGGGTCGGCTCCGGCCAGACAATGGGCTCACCGTCGCGCCGGGCCAGCAGGAACAATCGCTCCCTGCTGGTAGGCGCGCCGTAGTCGCAGGCCTTGAGGATTCGATGCTCCACCTGGTAGCCCAACCCTTCAAGGCTGGCCAGGAAGCCCCGCCAGGTGCGCCCCTTGTACCGAGGATCCGGAACCAGGAACTGCTCGTGCCGTGGGACGTGCTCGCCAGGGGCGGCAACGGTTCCGTCCAGGCGCACGACGCGGCCGGTCTGCTTGCAGCGTTTGGCGATCAGCGGGCCCCATTGGCGGATCTGCTTCACGTTCTCCAGACTGATCACCCGCGGGCGAACCTTGCCGGCCCACTTTATGACCACCCAGGACAGGTCGCGGATTTCCTTCTTGCGCGGCTGGCCGCCGGCCGCCTGGCTGTGATGGGTGCAGTCGGGAGAGGCATGGAACCAGCCGACACGCCGGCCGGCTACGGCCTCGACCGGATCGACCAGCCAGACGTCAGTCTGGAAGTGAAGGGCGCCCGGGTGGTTCGCCTGGTGCATGCTGATCGCCGCCGGGTTGTGATTGATGGCGATGTGCACCGGGCGGCCAAGTCCCATCTCCAGGCCAGTGCTGGCACCGCCGCCTCCGGCGAACAGGTCGACGTTGATTTCCTCGTCCTGCGCATTGAGCGGCAGGGTGTATTGAGTACGGAAGCTAATGGAGGCTGATTTCATCAAGGTCATGCGAATAGGTCCATTTATGCAGACAGTACGGCGCGCTTACCGGCCTGGATGCCTGGCTTAGGTTGTTGCGTTTGGATATGGTCATCGCCTGCATTTGTCTAAATAGGTATGCGCGATGAAAATGGTGAAACAGGCGGTTAATGAGACCGGCTGTGGCGTAGCGGTATTTGCGATGCTGACAGGGCGAAGCTTCGATGAAGCGCTAACTCATCTGCTTCAGCGACGTGGTGAGTGGATAAGCCAAAAAAACCACCACATGACTGTTAAACAGATGAAAGCTGCCATGGCCGCAGTATTTGGTGAGCAGGTTGTGCAGGTGCGAGGCGGGGCTTTTCTGGAGCCTTGGTGTGCTGTGTATGTCGTGTACCAAGAGCGCTATAGGCATTGGCTAGCATGGGATGGCGCACATTTCTTTGATCCGTTGAGTACGGAGCCATCGCGCACGATCCGGCGCAAGATCACACGGGTTGTAACCTCTGGCGGTCCAGGCCGGCTCAATGCCAGAGCCATATCTTGAGCTACTTGGTTTACTCGGAGGCGTCGAGCCTAGCTGACCCTGCGTCCCCGTCCAGGTATAGCCTCCGCGCCACGTTTTTGTTATCTCAAATTCGTGGCGTGGAGCGACTAGCGTTGTAGTGCTGCGCGCAGATGGCCTGCGCAGCTTCGGAGAGCTCGGTCATGCAACGTCCTTCCATTCCGTACTCGGCGCCTTTCGCTTCCCCTTGGCCTCCGGCTGCTCGATCTTCACCAGGGCTCGGATCTTGAGATCCCGCGCCTTTCCCGACTTGCGCAGCAGTGCGATGAACTGCTCGGCGAACTGGGGGGCGTCGAACAGGGCGCTGAGCTGAGCCACTCGGGCGCCTGCCATTACCTGCTCGACACGGCGCTCGACGGCCTCCAGCCATTGAGCTTCGGTCAGCTGGGTCTTTCCGATGTTCGTCGGCGTCTTCTTGCGAGCTTCTTCGCGGGCGAAGTTCTCCGTCATTCCAAATACTGCGAAGGTGCTCATGGTTTTCTCCAAGCAAAGCTTCGCCTACCGACCTGCGGCAGAACTTCGGCTGGGGGTAGCGGTCTGTAGAGCCCCTTAACTGACTTTCAAGAGGATGGAACCCCGTGAGTCGATCAGTAAGAAGCTTTCGCAAGACCCTGGATTCAGTGGCTGATGACAGTGAATCGGCTGCCATCGAGGTGATGCGTGCGGTTGATCAGGTAGGTGATCAGGTGCTTCGGCAGCGGCTGCTGAACGTTGTCCATCGGTTGAACCGCGATGCCGAGAAGCTGCGGGCCATCCGTGACGGTATGCAGGGAGATATCCAGCTCATGGCATGAACCCTGGCCTGGCAAGGCCGACGCGTCTTTCAATGGCGGCGTGATGTGAGCTCAGGATTCGGCCCGGTCGAGCCTTGAGGCCTCGGCAGCGCCGGCCATGTAGATTTCGTGCGCCACGTTTTCGGAAATGCGTATTTCGTGGCGCGGAATGGCGAGCATGGGCGACGAGCCTTCCGGTCCAGCAGCGTGAGCCGCAGCAATCAGCAACTCGACCACCAGGCCTACGCTCTGCGGATCTCCATCCGCCAGCGCTTCGAGCTTGGCGATCAGGCCGGGCCGAGCGCGATGCTGGAGCATCTCCACGCCAGCAGCAGGCGGCAGCAACTGCACGCTGTCGGCGTTCAGGGCGAGCAGCTGAATCGCCTCGGCCTGCTCCTCGATGCCATGCCAGGCCATCAGATCGGTCAGCATGGCGCGGATGCCGAGACGTACGCGGTGGCGCAGTTCGACCTCGCCGAGCCTGGCGCGCTTGGCGGCGGTCTTGGCTGACCGCTCGGGCTGGGTCATGGCGGTCATGCGAATCCATCCGTGCGCGCATCCCAGTAACCAGCGAACCAGGCGCAGCGTCTCCCAAGCTGCCAGATCGGAAAGGGGCACGGCTCTCCGTCTGCAGCGAGCGCGCCCAGCTTGTACTCGGCGGCGTAGACCAGCTCCGATGAGTCGGCTGCTGCGGGCCTCATATCCCTGCCTCCAGCATCCTCCGGGCGAACCTCGCCAGATCCTCCTGGCCGCTGTACTTCTTGGGTTGGCGCGGCTGCTGCCGCTTGGTCTGCCGGGCGGCAGCGGGCGCTACGCTGAACGGGATGGGCTCGTGTCGGGCGGGGCGCGTGCTGCACTGCTCGATCTCGCCGCCGGCGGCGATGAATTCGGCGGTCATCTGGTCGATTCGCGCGCGCAGCGGCTCGCCGCGGGCAATACCTGCGTTGTCGATGAGCATGGGATACTCCGGGAGGGCGCTGGGCGCGCCCTGGCTAGTCGATTACCGGCTCTGCAGCGCCTTGATCAGGTAGGGATCAAGGTCGGGCTGACGCAGCAGCCATGCCTTGTAGTCGCTGGGAAGGTCAGCGATGGCCATGCCTTTGTGCTTGCCGAAGCTGATGATCTTGGGGATGCGCGCCTCTTCCGAGTGCTGCCATAGCTCTTCCCAGGAGGAAACGGGGCGACCTTGCTGCGCTGCCAGGGCCTCGATGATCTTGATCAGCAGCCGGCGGCAGTTCTGCACGTCGTCAAGTGCAGCATGCGCATTTCGCAACAGTTCGCGCGCCTCTGCTCTGTAGTGCATGTAGATCATGGCCGACTGGCTATGGGAATCGGCTTCCGGCCAGAGGGAGGACGATAGAGCCTTAGTGCAGATCCGTTTGATATCCGGCCTGCCGATCACGTCCCAGTCATAGTCGACGTTGTGGCCGATCAGGTACTCAGCATCGGCCGGAAGCTTGAAAGCGTCATGCGGCGGACAGTCGACCAGCTCCTCGTCGAGGATATGGCTGGTGGCCAGGGCGCCCAGCTCGATCGGCTTGCCGGGGTTGTAACGCATCAGAAACTCTTCAGCCACCGACAGGCCGTCGATGCTGCTCAGTTTCAAATATGCGGCTTCTACCAGGCGTGGTTCTTTGAATCCGGTTGTTTCGCTGTCGAAGATATAGGCGTTCATCGTGCTTTCCGTGAGCGTGGCCGGCATTAGGCGCCGGCCAGGTGGTGAAGGGGGGAAAAGGGAATATCGTCGTCGAACGAATCGGTATCCGGCCCTGGCGCGCCCTGCTGACTCTGCTGCGGCCGCGGCGCTGGCTGACGGGCAGGCTGTTGGCGCTGCTCGCTCTGGCCGTCACTCTTGCCGCCGAGCATCTGCATCTGGCCATCAACACCGACCAGAATCTCCGTGGTGTAGCGGTCCTGCCCATCCTGGGCCTGCCATTTGCGCGTGCGCAGCTTGCCCTCGATGTAAAGCTGTTGGCCCTTGGTGACGTACTGCCCGACGATCTCCGCCAGCTTCCCGCTGAACACTACGCGGTGCCATTCGGTGCGCTCCTGCAGCTGGCCGGTCTGCTTGTCCTTCCAGCTTTCCGAGGTGGCTAGGGTGATGTTGGCGAAAGCAGTACCGTTGGGCGCATAGCGAACCTCTGGATCGCCGCCGACGTTGCCCACCAGAATTACTTTGTTGACGCCGCGGCTCATGCTACGTGCTCCTGTGTCGTGAATGCTGCTTTGCGTTTCTCGTAGTCGGCCTTTACCTGCGCCTGCAGGTCGGGCTCGCTGGCCAGTTCGCGCCAGGCGGCGCCGAAAGCCAACTTGAGGTCTTCCAGGTTGTCTGCCTGCTCAAGCGTAGCGATGAAGTCGACCATCATGCTTTTGGCGCGCTCACGCTGATTGGTGCCGCAGTTGAGCCAATCGAGCAGCTTTCGTCCGGTTTCCTCGGTGATCAGCTCGGGGTTCTCGAATAGCCGGGTTCGGTCCTTGCTGGCCACCGCATAGTGGCCGTCGTGGGTAATGTCGAGCACGACTGTAAATTCATAGTCTGTGCCATCCCGCTGTTCGCTTTTGAGGCCGAGCTTGACGATCTTCTTGCCCTCGCCCTGGACGGTTTCCGTCTTGCTGCGCATGGTGCAGATGATGTGCAGCGGGCTGGTCAGGATCTTGTCGGTCAGTTTGCGGTGGCGCGGGGTTGTCTCGCTCCAGGCTGACCACGTGTTCCCCTTAAAGCGCGCCTTTGCCGTCTCATCGTTTATCTCCAGGCAGCCTCCTGGCCCTGTCCACTCATGCGAGTAGCTGTCGATAATCAGGACTTGGTATCCGGCCTGCTCGGCGGCCTTGATCGCCTCGATATAGCGCTCCGGAGTGTATGGCGCGTGAAGCTCCATTACGTCGAAGTCGGCAATGTGGGCATATAGCGAGGCGCTGCCATGCTCTGTGTCGATTACGGCTATCTTGCCGCCGAGCCCTTTGGCCATCTGCAGAGCGGAATAGGTCTTTCCGGAACCGGAAGGTCCAGCAAGTGCGAGCCGTAGCCTTGCCTGCTTGCGTTCAGCCTTCTTGAACATGCTTGTTACCTCGGATGATTGTCGAACTCTCGCTCGATGCGGGCTGCTGCTTCTTGGTACTGCCGGCGTTGCTCGGGATCGTGGAATTGCTCAGGCCAGAACTCGCCGAGCGTTATCCAGTCGAACTGAGCCGCAGCAGCAGGTGATACCTGCGCTGTCTGTTTGTGCATGGGGTGGGGGTTCCGTGATTAGCCGGTGATGGCACAGCAGATTGCTGTCCAGAGGGCGATGACGGTGAAGGCGCTGCGCCAGATGGCGCGGCGGAGGGTGGCTTGGTGCTTGGTCATGGCCGCACTTCGGCATACCAGATGCCGCCGACGCGCACAGGCTGGCGGGCGAAGTCGGCTAGGGTGCGCAGGCCGCGCCGCTTTGCCTTAGCGATCAGCAAGGCAAAACTGCGATGCTGGATCATTTCTCCAGCCTCCCCTCCAGCTGCTTGACCCGGGGGGAATACGCCTCGGACTGCCGCTTCCGGAATTCGCTGACCTGTTCGAACGACAGCGAGCCAAATGCCAGGGCGGCATTGAGCATCCCGTACAGGCGCCAGTAATGGGCATGCATTGATGTTAGGTTGTGCGCTTCGGCAATGCCGAGCAGCTCCGTTTCGATACCGTGCAGGCCGCGCTCCATCGGCGTTCCCTCGAACGCGACTCGCTCTGCTTCTTGCTGACGAGCGGCCAGCACTTCGATTCGCTCCCGCTTGGCTGCGGCGGCCTTCTGCTCGCGCTCCCGGGTGATCCGGGCGGCCCGGGAAATACCGGCAGGCGATGAAGGCTTCGGCTGCCAGCGCTCGCTGTTTCGCGCCGTGTAGGGCGCATGCAATTCGGTGCTCATGTCGATTACCTCGCTGTTTGCGCACACATCAGGCAGCCGTCTCCGCTCATTGCGGGACCAAGCGCATGAGTGGGGAGGAAACGGCTGTCTGGATGGGTGCGGAGGGGAAGGGGTGATGCAGATGGCCAGCGCCACTGTCTCTGGCTCAAGGTGGCGCGCCGTTTTTCATAGCAGCCATGAACCCAATCACGGCCTAGGAGGTCTACCCACCCGGTTGTTTCCATTCGCCGCGCATCAGCCTGCGCATTCATCTGCATCGGAAGTAGTGCGGCCTACTGAGGTCGGCGTGTTTGCCGCACGTTGCCCCGACTTTGCTTCGCGGCCATATTTTTCCACTTAGGCCCCGCACTACTTCCGATGCATCCTCTTCGAGGAAATGGCCCGTTACGCGGGCCAGTCGGCAGGCTCAGCAAGCTGGGAGGGCAAAGCTGATGGCAGTCTTACCGCCTGCTGCCGGTGTTTTTGACTCCAGGGCACTTCCGGCTAATCCCCGTCCAGATATCCGCCTAGGCGGCCCGCTGGCCCGGGATGTGTCTAGTTGCTCCCTGCCTTGTCCAAAGCAGCCGACAGCCTGTCTAGCCGCTCGGCCTGCTTCTTGAGATATTCGCGGCGCGCTTCAATCTTCTTGCGGCCGGCGGCGATGGCTTCTTCGCGGGAGAGGTGGATGTCCTTGCGCCTGTATGAAGTCCCACCTTCAGCTTGATCGTAAGCTCTAAGCCAAGGGTCTCTTCTTTTAATCCTGACCTCTACAAGCCTGAATGCAGGCGTCAGCCTCCATCCGTTGTATGGATACGTTCTCTCGGTCATGTTGACTCTCCAGTCAGATTCCCCCTGATGCGCCCCGCGTGAGGCGCACCGGGAAATCGGCTGTTAGGCCGCCTGCAGCTTGCTCGGGCGGACTTTCAGGATCGCGCCGTCAACATCGACCTGCGCGTACAGGCCCTGGCCGCGGCCCGGACCGAGATTTACCTCGCCAACGTACTTTCCGTATTTCACCTGGCCGCGTGGGTTGGCGAACTTCACCGGATGGCCTTTCTTGAACTCGCTCATTGGTACTCCTAATGGGTGGTTGTTTTCCCAATGCCGCCTCATCGAAGCGGCATCAGGAAACGACACGCTCGTTGTCTTGCGCCCTGTTCCCGCTGCTGATTGCAGGTCGTTGGGTCTCCGATAGTTTGGCGTTGGGCTTCCCTCGCACGCGCCTCGATCAGCGTTGGCGCGTGGTCATCGGGCCAATACAACCTGCTGCGTACAGCCCTGGTGCCGGTTGAGTTAGGCACGCAACAGGAGGTCCGGCGCTCCTCATAGCCGAGGCTTGAAGCGCTAATTCGACTCGTTTACGAACTATCAGGGCCGGCACGCTACTGGCGTCAGCCAAGCCCTTAAATCAGTTGTCGCTATGCTCACCGCCTCGCCGATTTCCAAACGACGCAGCTTGCTTCGCGGGTCCCACTAAGATCCGAGGTCGATACGGCGGCAATCAGGGAGGCTCATGCCTATGAGTGCGCTAGCTACCTTTCCCACCTAGTGGTTTGTTGCGCTGATTGTTAAAGAGCGGGGCCCTGGTAGGGCCTGCCGCGGTGCGATGCGGCTGTGAGATAAATATCAACCATTAGTTGATATTAAGTCAACAACCAAAAGTTGATTTTTGGGGGAAAAGAAAGCCCGCACTCGGCGGGCTCAGATCAGGGCAGGGTGAAAATCAGCAATCAGACGGCTCGACATACCAGGCCAAATGCACGCCTCCATCCTCGCGCGCGGTCATGGTCACGCCTTCGGCGTCCCGGATTTCCTCAAGGAGCCGACCCCAGTCCTGCGGCGACTCATCATCCTGTCGATGAATAACGGCCTGGTGCTCAACTTGGGCGCGGGGCGTGCTGATTACGCCCTGGATGCGGCGAGCCAACTGGTCATAGCTGGAGGCCGGTGCTTGGCTGGTGCTTGAACGGGCGGCGCGTTGCTTTGCCATGGTGCTTCCTTACTGCTATTACTGTTTATATATACAGTATTTGAGGCAGGCGCATAGGGCAAGCGTTCGGCTGATATCACTTTGGTCTTACGTAAACTTTTCGAGCAGATAGGTGGCGGGATATGGCAGGGGTACGTGTCCGTGGATCGATAGCTGTGAACTATCGAGGAGGCTATATCGTTCTGGATGTGACTAGGGCGGATGCACTGGCCGAGCTGGCGCTCGATGCCCTGGTGCTGGATCTTGGGACGGAGGGCGCTCGGCAGGTACTGGCAAAGGCCTTCAAGCGATACCGGCGCGGTTATGCGGGCGTCAGCAGGGAGCCGGAGGGAAATCGGTGGGCCGAGTAGGGCAGAAACAAAAAAGCCCCGCTGGGGGAGCGGGGCCAAAAACTATCACCACCCTTGTAGATTAGGGGCTGCGGCGTGAATGCTTCGTCATGTTGGCGTTAGGAAAACGAGAAGATTTGCGATGGTCTGGGTCGTAGACGATTACTAACGACCTAAGGGGCTGCACTGTCATACTTGCGCGGCTTCAACGATAGAATGGCTGGCTGTAAGATCTGCTAATAACTCATCTTTGGTTGCTGCTGAAAGGTCCGCTCTTTGACTTTTCAGTTTTTCCAATAAGTAGTCATTAGTCAACTCAAACTCATCGAAGATTCTCGGCCATGTTTTTATGTAGGTTTTTATCTTCTCGGTATGAGTGACTAGGCCGGGCTCCCCGTGAACCTTTGATGTATCCAGCCGTTGATGAATTCCAAAAGCTTCGTTTGAGATGCTTCTTCCTACTAAAAGTAGCTCGAATCTCGTGAGGTCGCTATTGAACGAAGGGTATCTGCTGAGTATGGAAGCATATTGATCCAATTGCTGCAGGTGTTTGTCATTCAATGCAATGCCAGGTCGTTTTATTTCAACAATTACGCATCGAAAATATTTTCTTCCATGCGTATCTATCTGCGGCTGCCTGCGAACTAATAACAAGTCTACCTGCTTTTGGGCACCCTCAATCTTTACTCCGTCAGCAAGATCGCCAACATCAATTCCTTCAATTTCTCTAATAGTGGAGCGCAGATTTCTGGTTATCTCCGTGAAGCTATCTTCCTCAGCTCCTAAGATTTCATAAGATGCCCCAAACAACCAAGTGTTCTTTTCGATTACTCCTTGAAGATCTGGAGTCTCACGCACGTCGGCATAGTGCACGTTCATGATTTCTTTGATTTGTGCAACTGCAAGCTCTCGGTTTTGCAAGACCTCTATAGTGTTTATTATGTTGTCAAGCTTCGTTTTTTTTAACTGGCTGGCTAGCTGTTTCATAGCGGCTGCATCCAAGTTAAGAATGCTTTCTAGAATTTCAAATATGCCGCTATTCTCGTTTGAAACAGAAAGCCTGTCTAATAATCTTATGATTAGTCTTCGTTGTTTCTTATTATTTCCAACCAAAAGGCTGGGTTCCCTAACGAGAACAGCTTTTACGATATCCTTAACATGCGAAAGCCGCCATTTCGACTCTTGTGGGTCAAGTTTTGTATAGTCTGGAAAGTCTCCGTCGGCCTCGAATTGGCTAACATGTTTATCTGCCTGCTTGATAAGGAATTCGGCGTACATCCTCTTTGCGAACGCGTTGATTTCTTTATCAAGAATTCGGAACTGATCTGATGCAAGAAACGAACTTATTGGTTCGCAAAGATTGTCTGGACCATCGCTGAATCGGTCAAGTACGTTAGACTTAACATAAATTGATGTGTAGTACCCTCTTTTCCTGTTTAGGCTACTATGAAATTTATAGAGTGTTTTGTTCTTGCTGTTTATAAGGTTGATGAGGGACTTCTCAGTACCAGGCTTGTCTTTCCAGTGGAGCAGGGTAACTTCAAAGCGATCCTGTTTTGAAGTTATCTCAATTTTATGTGATTCATGTTCTTGTGGTGTGACAAGATGCCCGTTTAGGGATAGTGTCTTTTGTGGCATCAAAGCAAGGTGGCCACAAAAAATCTTCCTGAATTCAGAAATTAGCGAATCTTCAACTGGAAGATTTCTTCCGAAATCAGAAAGCACAACGCACGTACCAGAATCTAGATCCTTAAGCAATGGATGCTGGTCGCCTATAGATATCGTCGTGCCATCGATATCACTTAGGTTACTGCTAAGTATTCGAATTCTGGCGTTATCCCCTTCGAACTTAGTGTACCAAGTGGCGGTATTACAGATCTTATGGAATGCTAGTCGCCCACGCCCATGTGAACCATGGGTGTCATAAGAGTCTTTCTTCAAAGAGTCATTGAATCGGCGAAAGTTTTCCTCTGGTACTAGAAAATTGATACCCTTGCCGTTGTCCAGTATGGTGACTAGGTCGGTTCCGTGAGCATCATTTGTGTTGATGGATATAGAGATATCAGAGGCGCCGGCATCGAAGCCATTCCATACCAGCTCAGCAAGTGCTTGATGTGGTTCTACGATAGTGAAATGTTTTAAAATTCCACTGTGGGTGATTTTGTTTGAGCCAGAAAAGTTTCTTGGTACAAAATTCTCAGACAAAGCAAATCTCCCTTTAGACTTCATTTTCACTAAACTTTCTTCGCATTTCATATCAGCAGGGCGCTGACTCACATCTTGACCTTGCTTGGCGTCCGTTACCCCCTAAAGCTTATGCTCATGCAAGTTAGCAATGGGCGCGACCACTCTATCGGCATAAGCTCTCACACGGCACCCCATCCCCATCCCGATCTAGCTTCCGATTCCCACACTGCTCCAGCTGAAATCTGGCCTCGGCGCAGTTCGTCATCTGCCCGCACGCTTTCCGTGCAGAGCAGCTGAAGCTGTCGGGTTCGGCCTGCGTCGCTGAGTAACTTGTTCTGATTAGAGAAGGGGCTTCGGTAGGCGCCGGAAGGGCTACATGGCTTTGCTTGCCTGAGCAGCTGGATAGGTCGACGCTCCCTACATAGGGGTTCCCCCACCCCATGACGCAGCCAACAGCCTGGTTGCGCCACCGCTCCCATTCGCTGACCGGGTACTGCCGATTCCATGCCTCGTAGGTCCGGCGATCCTGGCTGGAGAGGCGCAGCTTGTAGCGGTCGGCCATGTAGAGCGTGACCCTGGCCGCTGCACCGCGGACGTTTTCCGGCGGCATCGCCGTCTTCGCCTTGAAGTCGACCACCATGGGGCAGGCGCCGTACTGGGTGGGCTTTTCGGCCAGCATGCCGTAGGCGAAGTTGTTCCGGTCGCCGTTCACTTCACCGACCGCCGGTACCAGGTTATGCAGATCGGCCTCGGCAGCGGAGAACACCGGGTCGTTGGCCGTGCAGTTCTTGCGGCCGCCGTTCTGCCAGCACTGGCGCTGGTGACCGATCACCCAGGCGGGGACGATGTGCTCCCACTCGACGCGCTCGGCCCGGTTGGCGTTCTTGCGGGGCACGTAGCCGCAGCTAGCGAGGTCGATTCGGTTGCCCTGGTACTTGCAGCCGCAGTAGAAGTCGACCGGCCGCTCGGCATAGATCTTCCAGGCGATCTTCTTGGCTTCGGCAAACGTGCGGGGCGCCTCGGTGGCCTGGAAGGCCGACGAGAACGGGGAGAGGAAAGCGAGCAGCAGAGGAAATGCGTACAGCGGGCGCATAATGCTTCCTTGCGTAGAGGCCTCCCAGCCGGGATGTCAGGGGGCTTCCGAATCTAGATCAATGACAGTGTTTGATTCCGGTGCGGTGGTCAATGTGACAGCCTTGTGCATCGGTTCTGCCGCCGTGAGCGAATACGGCTGTGGAGCTGGCGGCGAGAACGGTGCTGATCAGGAGTGCGGCAAACTTCTTCATATTGATCCCTCTGAAAATGGCGCGATTATTCCTGGGCAAGCGCTGCGCCTGAGCGCACCCGACTGCATGATTCGTTGATCCGGTAATCGCCGGAACAGCTATTTAGGGAATTCCAGCTTCTTCTCGAATGGCCTGCATTCTGTAATCTGCATTACTGTATTCGGCTTGCTCATGCGCACGCCGTCAATTTGATATCCAGCGCAGACAAACATGTTGCCAGTTGCTGTATCGAGCTTGAATAGCCCCCTAATCCAATGCTCTTCCCCGCTCAAGTTGATGAAGGGGTACTCGCCTTGAAATAGCTGCCACCTTCCAGCCTGCTCGTCGGCAGCCTGCAAGACAGAGGACGAGGTTATGAGAAGAGCAAAAAAACACAAACGCCGAAAAAGCATTGCGTCCCTCGATGCAATAGAGCTACAGCTTCATCTTCGCTTCCTTCACAACCCCGATCAGGCGGCAGTTTCCGTCGATAGGGATCATCCGGTAGGCAGGGTTCAGCGGTTTTAGGTAGAGCTGGCCAGCATCGCTGACCAGCTTCTTGAAGGTGGCTTTCTCTTCGGTGTCCAGCTTGGCCACCACTAGGTCGCCAGGCTGTGGAGCTAAGCCGGTATCCACCAGGATGAAATGCCCCTCAGGGATGCTTGGTCGGGTCGGGGAAGTCATTGAGTCGCCAGAGACCTCGAGCCAGAAGGCCGGCCCCTTTGCCTTGTAGTCGGTCAGCTCGAAATGATCTTCGGCGCCGGGCTCATATGGCTGGACAGCTTCGGTCCATGCTCCAGCCTGAACTTCGCTGACAACGGGATAGCGATAGAGGCGAGTGGGCTGAATGGCTGGTAATACGTTGCTCGGCTCAGAGGCAAGATCCCCAGCCTTCTCTGGCTGAATCATTTCTCCTTCGCCATATTCCAGCCATTCAGCCCTAATCCCAAGCCATCTTGCCAAGGCGCGAAGCTTATCTGCTTCCGGGATAGCCTCAGCGTTCAGCCACTTTCCTATCGCAGTAGTCGTGGCATGAACGCCGCGCCGCTTTAGCTCAGCCTGAATATCAACAGCTCGCCCGCGCACGCGGATTCCCGCCTTATCGCAAGCGTTATGGAGCCTCAAGGAGAAGGCTTGACGTAAATTTTCTTTGGCAACCATTGGTTGATCATTGCATGCGCCTTGCGTAACAGTCAGTTGATCTTTAATATCAACCGAAAGTTGATAAAAGGAGTTCGACATGAGCGCAATCTCTCTTGCGGTTGATGCTGCAGGAGGTCCAGTGGCTTCTGCCAAGGTTTGCGGCGTGAAGCGCCAGGCGGTTGATAAGTGGATTGCCAAAGGCTCCTTGCCGCGTACCGAGTACACCGGTGAAACCGACTACGCCACTCGCCTCGCCAATGCTGCTGCCATGCGTGGAGAGCCGTTCGACCCAGCCTGGCTCCTGGCTGAGTCCGCGCCCAAGAAAAACGCAGCCTGACACTCTTTTCATCTCAACCACCAACACCCGAGGTACCCAAATTGCCCGAGAAGCTGCCGCATGACCGGCGCCGCAAGGCTCCCGGCGATCACCTGGAAAAAGACATCAAAGTCCGCGTCCGCCCGGTCGAGTACCTCGAACTGGTCGAGGCCTCCCGCTTTTCGCATCACGAGAACGTGACCGGCTATGCGCGTGACTGCATGTGGATCGGCCATCAGCTGCAGCAGGGCGGCCAGCGCGAGCAGATCCTCGCCATGACGCTGTTGCAACAGAAGGCCCATGCGCTCGCCAAGCTGTTCCGCGGCGAGCAGCTCGAGCCGGCCCAACTGAGCGACCTGCTTGCAGATCTCGCCAGGCAGGGGCTGGACACGAGTTTCGACGATCTGAAAACGGCCTGAAAGGGCCTGAAAAGCACCAGGAGGTGCGGCGATGTACGCAAGCCAAGACGTATGTGATGCCGCCCGGGCACAGCTGAGCCCGGAAGAGCAGCAGGAGCTGCATAGGGAGGCCAGGAGGCGCGGCTGTGGTTTGAACGAGGCCCTGCTGGCCGTTTCTCTGGAGAACCTGCAGCAGCAGCTATACGCGCTGTCCCGCAGTCCCGCGAGAGGCCGGCTTGAGCTGGTGAAGGGATAGCGGAGGGCGCCGCTACGGCGGTGTTTTTCGAGGCCCTGGTAGGGCTGGCGCCTGAATGACAGGCACAAAAAAGCCGGGATGACGGCCCGGCTTCTTCATAGCAGCGCAAAGCGCCACAAACAAACGAGAACGAGTATGACCAACGTAGTCCCAATTGGCAACACATCCAGGGGGTTCACCCGGATGGATAACGAGCTGTACGAGGCCCTGATCGGTGCCGATCTATCCGGGCGCGAGCTTCGGGTAGCGCTGGCAGTACATCGGCTGACCGTGGGCTTCAACACGGAGACAGCACGCATCGCTGCCGCCTACATCGCCGAGATGGCTGGGCTGCATCGTGAGGACGTTTCCCGGATCATCTCCGAGCTGCTGCGCCAGCGCGTCCTGTACCGCACTGGAGGAAGCCGCAGCCCGATCGGTATCAGCCCCGCTTCCGAGTGGAAAATCGACAGCAAGAACACCCGGAAGAACGACCAGATCAAAGCGCCACAGTGTGGCGTTTCCACCACTTCCAAAGTGGTGTTTCTGCCACACAATAAAGACAGTAAAGACATTACCACTACTGGCGTAGTGGTTAGCGCCCCCCAGGCCAAGCCGGAGCCAGAGGCCGAAAAGCCCAAGGCAAAGCGCGACACATTCACCCTGTCCAACCTGCTTTCCGACAACCCGCACGGCGTCTCCGAGCAAGTCCTGTCCGACTGGCTGACCTGCCGCAAGAAGCTGCGCGCCGCTGTGACCGCGACCGTCTGGAAGCGCGTGAACGGCGAGCTGGCCAAGTGCGCCGCCTTCGGCATCTCTGCCGACGACGCTCTTGCTGAGGCTCAGGAAGCAGGATGGCGCGGGTTCAAGGCCGAGTGGCTGATGAACCGCCAGCGGGCCGGCTCGGTAGCACCTCGCTCTTCCGGCCCGGACTTCCACAGCGACGACGTCAGCTGGGCAAGCGACCTGGGGCCGTTCTGATGAAAATCGCACACGAAATTGCCATTGGGATCAGCCCGGCCACCGCGCCGGTGATCGCTACGAACGCTGCGCCGCAGCAGATCGACGCCGGAACCGCTCGGGTAGTCAACGCTCTGTTCCGCGAGCTGCAGGCGATCTTCCCGGCCTGGAAGCAGGCATGGCCAGATGAGAAGGCCATGGCTGCCGCGAAGAAGTCATGGATCAAGGGGTTCATGTCGGCCGGCATCAACCAGCTCGAGCAGATCCGCTTCGGCCTGGAGCAGTGCCGTCGCTCCGGAGCCGACTTCGCGCCGAGCGTTGGCCGCTTCATTCGCTGGTGCAAGCCGACCCCCGAAATGCTCGGCCTGCCATCCAGCGACGTCGCCTATCGGGAAGCCTGTCGCAAGGCGCACCCGGCATTTTCCGGCAACTGGTCGCATCGGGCCGTCTACCACGCCGCCTGCCAGACCGGGTTCTACGAGCTCTCCAGTCTGCCGGAAGAGCGCAGCCGCAAGCTGTTTGACCGGAACTATGCCGCGACCGTGGAGATGATCATGGCCGGTGAGCCACTGCGCGAGATCCCGAAGGCCCTGCCTGCATCCGTATCGAACTGCACGCCGGAGGTAGGCCGCACTGCGCTGGCGGGCCTTCGTGCTGCCCTGAAACGCCAAGAGGAATCCCATGCGTAGCCTGGTTGACCTGAACAAACTCTCTCGCGCCGCTCTATCCGCAGCCATGCGTGGTGGCGTGGATGGCTGGGGCCAGTTTGGAAGCGCGGATCTGCATGTCCGCTACATGGAGCTGGCCCCGTCAGCCTCTCGCCGGTGCTGCTCTTGCGGTTGCAAGCGGCGGGCGACACACATCGGCATGGCAAATGGCATCTGCCTGGGGATGGGGTGCGAGTTATCGATTCGCCGCTGGGTGAAGGCTGGAGAGGTGGTCCATGGCTGATTGGAGAGAGCTGAAGCGGTTGGCCGAGGCGGCTGCCGAGATTGAGTCGTGGTATGAGGTGCGCGACTTCTATGCTGGCGGTATCAGTGAGATGGAGCTCGATATTGTTCGAAGCTCTGATCGGGATTTCATCATAGCCACCAGCCCTGCCGCCATCCTGGCGCTGATCGCTGAGAACGAGCGGCTGCAGGATGAGCTTGTACAGGCGCACCAAGCGACAAACAGCGAGTGCATGGACTGGGCGAGGGAGTACGAGCGGCGCAAGGAGATTCAAGCCGAACGCGACCAGCTCCGCGTCGATGTCGAGCAGCTAAAGAGTCATCGCACGGATTGGCAGGCTAAATGCCTGAAACGCGGATTTGAGTATGTTAGGGAATCGGACGATCACTATGTGCTGGCCGACACTCCTGAAATGGCTGTGCTGCTGGGCGAACTCCTTGGCGTTGAAGTCCGCTCAAAGGACAACGACGGCTACGGAGAGACCGTCAGCGAACTACGAGAGCAACTCGAATCGGCCAGCGCCTCTTTTCACCGTGCTTACGAGTTAGAAAAGGAAAACGAGGCGCTACGGAAGGATGCGGAGCGGTATCGGTGGCTGCGCTCCGCAGAAAACGACGTGGCGATCACCTTCGGCATCCATGCTTGGGAAGATCTGTCGGACGAGTTCATGGATGCAGCCATCGACGCCGCCATGGGAAAGGGAGGGCGTGCAGATGGCTGATCTCATCTGTCTGTCCATCGCCTTCGCCTGGATCGGCTATTCGGTCGGATATCTCCGCGCGCAGAAGCGGTACATCCCCGAGATCGTTGAATCTCGAGAAGAAACGGCCCGTATCCGCATGCTTTCCAAGCTGAAGGTATGCCCTTGGTGCGATGGCCAGCGAAACGTCTACAACGCCATCCTTGAAAGTTATGTGCCGTGCTCTATGTGCGCCGGAACTGGGGAGATGAAGAGCAATGGCTAACCCAACCTTCCCGCTGCGCAACGAAATGGACCGCGCCAGAGCCATCCAGATAATCCAGCGCGTCGACCTCGATGCCGGCATGGTCTGGAGCCTGCGCGAAGAGGTCCGCAGCGACCCGCAAAACCGCCGCATGTGGGCCATGTTGCGCGATATCTCTCATCAGGTGGAATGGTACGGCCAGAAGCTCAAGGACGAGGACTGGAAGCATATTTTCAGCGCCTCTGTCGAGAAGCAGCGTGCCGTGCCCGGCCTGGATGGCGGATTCGTCGTCCTAGGTGTGTCCACCCGCAAGCAGAGCAAGCGCTGGTTCTCCGACATGTTCGAGGTGATGGAGGCGTTCGCAGCTGAGCGGGGCGTCAGGTTCACGACGGCGGATCATTGGGGGTGTGCGGCATGAGCCGGCAGAACTGCAACAACTGCCACAAGTGCCTGGAGGGAAAGACCGTAGAGATTTCAGGGCTATACATCCGGGTTCCGATAACTTCAACCCGCATGATTGTGTGCCCGGTCTGCGGCTGTAAGCGCTGCCCGAAAGCAAGCGATCACGAGCTGGCATGCACTGATAGCAACGAGCCAGGGCAGCTAGGGAGTGTGTATCAGTGACCCTCCGCCAACGCCAGCAACCCTACCGCTCCCGCAAATGGCTGGACGCGGTCCACCAGATCGAGAACTGCGTGCTCTGCGGCGCTTACGGTGTCCAGGCCGCGCACCGCAACTACGGAAAATCCATGAGCCAGAAGACGGACGACTGCCTGACGGCGGCGATCTGCCCTGTCTGCCATCACGAAATTGATAACGGCCGGCAGCTGAGCCGCGACGAGCGCCGGGCGCTGCTCGACAAGGCAATCTGCGAGACGGTTGCACAGCTGGCCCGCATGGGGCTGATCGAGGTACGCGCATGAAAGACGTGAAGTGGATCGAGGGAGCGCCGGAGAAGCTCGAGCCTGGGATGCTGGTGCTTGTGCGCGATGACGACTACGAAGGCGTCTGGCTGGCCTGCAGCGGAATTGATCCTGACTCTGAAATTGCGTGGGTAATGGCCGGCTGCGTTGCCTGGGCCTGGCTCATCCAGCCCTATGAGCTGGAGTGGGGCGAGCGCATGGCTAGGGCACATAGGGCCGGCGAGTAGGGGAAAGCAGTATGACCGAGAGGATGTGTGGCAATGCATGGCTCGAACGTGGCGACCCTTGGGCCATCGACTGCCGAGGAAGCTGCTGCGGTGAATGCGGATCGGATCGCCTGCCTGATCCGCTGGGAGTGCCGGGATCTGCAGGGGCGAGAGAGGCAGATGAAGGCGCAGGAGCGGCTCGCGAAGCTATCGCCGGAAGTGGAGCAGATGGTGCGCGAGGCGCTGGCGAGGAGGGCGGGAAGTGATTGTAGGGATTGATCCTGGTTGCAGTGGCGCCCTGGTAGTGCTGGGGAATGCAGGCGAGGTGCTCGGCATGCTGAACATGCCGACCCTGAAGGTGGGGACGAAGAGCAGGGTCAACGGCGCCGCTGTGGCCGCTTGGCTGCGTGAGCAAGGGGCAGTTAGGCATGCGTACTTGGAGCAGGTTGGGGCGATGCCGGGGCAGGGCGTCAGCTCAATGTTCACGTTCGGCCATGCTGCTGGCGTAGTGGAGGGAGTTCTCCAGGGGCTGGGCATTCCATACAGCCTGGTGACACCGCAGGCGTGGAAGAAGCGCGCGGGCCTAGTAGGGACCGATAAGGATGCGGCCAGGAGCAGGGCGATCCAGCTCTATCCGGATCTGCGTGTGCTGGATTCGAAAGCAAAGGGGCAGGCCGTGGCCGATGCGATCCTGATCGCTCGGCATGGCGGGGGGCGCAGTAGGTACGCAGAAAGTACGCAACGAGTACGCAAGGTACGCAGGCACGGAATTTAGAGGGGAAATATGCGACTGATCAGCGCTCGACTGGCATGGCACGACGCTTTCTACACACCATGGGATTCGGTCACGAGTCATAGCATTGAGCTAGCAAAACTCGGGCAGTGGGTGCAGACCAGTTCACGAGGGAATGGCTTGGGGCGCATCGCCCACCAGGCCTTGGCCGGGAAGGTTCAGCACGCGATCTCCTTGCTGCCGGTTGCTCTGCAGCTCTGGGGGCATCACCTGTATGCGCCGGTAATCGACTCGCGCACATCGAATGCCTGGGAGGAGGCTGCGGTAGATCTGTTGGAGAGCCAGTTCAATGCGTACCTACGAGAGCGTGGCCAGCAGTTTGCAACAGTGAAGAGAGCGGTCCTCGGCTTCGTTGCCCGCGGCGTGCTCTACCGGTACCGGGTAATGGTGCAGGGAGGGATGGGTGCCAACCCTGATCCGCTACCCAGCCCGAGGGAGTTCCGCGCCTGGCTGGCCGGTTGGCATGGCGTCCAGCTGGATCGGCGCAACTGGTCTAGGGAGTGGGGGTGGGTGGTGCAGGAGATGTTTAGGGCGTGTGACAGGTTGGATGCCAAGGCGCTATGGACTGTAGCGGGAGTTCTTGAGGGGGAAAAAGCACTTGCCGCTTGATCTGGGCGATGATTGGCTTGTATACCATCAAAAGGCCTGTATGCATTGCCATTATTAGCAAGGGAGCAAATATGCACTTCTCCAAAGAGCAAAAGTTAATTGTCACTCTGCTTACTGATATCCATCAGGCGCTGAAGATAAAAGAATCGGTTAATCCTGAATTTGTGCAGCGCATGGTCAATGAAGGTCAGGGCTGGGCTTTGGAGTGGGCCTACCCTGGGATATTTGAAGGCAGCGGCACCGAGGAGGATGGCACTCCAAGAGAGGTTTCTTTTGTTTGTGACGTCTTGGGGATGTGGGAAAAGATTGAGATGGATTATCAAGGACTCTCTAAAGAGGAAAAGGATGAGCTAGAAAGTCTAGCTGGGGTATTCGGACGTAATGTCAAGTTCCCTGGTTTCGATGGAAATCGAGAATATAGCCTTTTAGGCATTGCTAAGATTTTGATCGACGACCTTGATCGTTGGAGCTGTTTTGGCGGTCGGGATCTTAATTCTCATATGGGGTCTGCCCCTGGGTATGAGCGGATGTTAGCGGTCTATGAAGATCTGCCAAGCGATAAATACGCACGCTCCCTGACAATTGAGGAGCTTGCGAAACTGCTCAATGAGAGGGCTCATCCCCTAAACCGTTAAAGGCCCCGCTTGACATTCCTGTGCCACTTTCGGCACTCTCTTCCCACGCTGTGAAGTAGCGCCCCAAACAAAGCCTGGCCATTGAGCTGGGCTTTTTTGTTTGCGCCACGTTTTTTCCTATTTCGAATCGTGGCGCGAGCATTGGCTAGCCTTAGTCTGTAGTGGCAATGTAGCATCATGCCGCTTTCGGCTGTTTCGTATGGATCCCGAGCTGAAAGCCCTGCCTGGCCAGATGCGACCCCGCCTGGCCGGGATTTTTTCCTTTTATAGCCCAGCCGAACGCTGGGCTTTTTCGTTTGTGGGGATAGCTGCGATCCGCGGCCAGGGCGGTCCCTTCTGGGGAATATTCTGGACGCCCCCAGCCGGCGGTGGGGCGGTTATGAAAAACACCGGCAGCTCGCGCAGGCCGCTTCCTCGGAGAAGTCCGGGCCGGGCGCGTGGCTGAATTGGCGAGACCGATGCATTAAGGCGTTGGCGCTGGGGATGCCTTTGGCGGACGGCGGGAAAGACCGCACAAGATTCTGAGGCCTCGCGATTGCGGGGCTTTTTCGTTCTTGGAGGATGACATGACTCAGCATTACATCGGCACCAAGCAGGTGATCGGCACGCCCATGACCAGGCAGTCTTACAACGACTACCGCAGCTGGCAGCTGCCGGCGAACGAGAACGGCGCCGACGAGGGCTATCTGGTTGAGTACGTCGACGGCGGCCCAGCGAACGATCCGCGTCATACCGGTTACATCAGCTGGTCGCCCAAGGGCGTGTTCGAGGGCTCCTACTTACCGATTGGCGATGTCGGCCGCCTTCCGCCACACCAGCAGCGCGTCGTCGCCGAGAAAGCCCAGCTGGACGACAAGCTGGAGAAGCTGCGCAAGTTCTTCGACAGCAAGCTGTTCGACTCGCTGCCCACCATCGAGCAGGTACGTCTGCGCATCCAGCTCGACGCGATGGATTCCTATTCCTACACGCTGGGCGAGCGCATAGCCGATTTTTGATTTTTCCTTTTGGCCCCGCTGTGAAGCGCTGCCAGGCCACGTCGGGAGACGTTGCAAACCCGCCGGGTTCGCCCCGGCACTTATTCGAGGAGAGCTGCTTTGTCCGTGCACTCTGACATTGCTGCCGAGGCCGCCAAGGCGGCTCCGCCTGTGGCCGTGGCCAGCGCCATGATCGCCGGCATGACCATCAACGATTGGGTCACGGTTCTGACTGGGCTCTACGTCCTGCTGCAGATCTTCGTCTTGGTGCGGAAGCTGATCCGTGAGCGCCGGGCCGAGCGTCGGCGAGCGGCTCAGCTGTGAATGGCCGAATTGCCATTACCGCGCTGACCCTCAGCGCGGCGGCCTTCGCCGGCATCCTGACCCGCGAGGGGTTCAGCCCCCAGGCGTACCCAGACCCGACCCGAGGTACGGAGCTGCCGACCCTCGGCTTTGGCTCGACCTCAGGCGTGCGGATGGGAGACACCATCACGCCGGTCGCCGCGATCAACCGCAGCCTGCGCGAGGTGACGGAGTTCGAGGGAGCAGTCAAACAGTGCGTCCACGTCCCGCTCTACCAGGCCGAGTACGACGCCTACTTGGCCCTGGCGCACAACATCGGCCCGGGGCGCTTCTGCGGCTCGACCATCGTCAAGCGCCTGAACGCCCAGGACTATCGCGGCGCTTGTGAGGCGATCCTGCTGTTCAAGTTCTCGAATGGCCACGACTGCTCCAAGCCCGGTAACCGGATCTGCCCCGGACTGTGGGCTGACCGTCAGCGCGTCTACCAGCAATGCATGAGCGCACAGCAATGATCTTCCCCGTAGATGGACTGCGCCTGCTGGCCTATGCGGGGCTGGCCGGCGCCGGCTTCGCCTGTGGTTGGCAGATCCGCGACTGGCAGGCCGACAGCGTGGAGCTCGTCAAGGTACAGCAGCAGGAACACCAGCGCGCCCTGGTCGCCGACGTAACCCGGCAGACGCTGAGTGCCATCGGGAATATCCGCATCGAGCAGCGAACCATCTACCAGAAGGCCGAGAAGGAGATTGTCCGTGATCCGGTTTATATCAATTGCCGCGTGCCTGCTGATGGTGTGCAGCTGCTCAACGCAGCGCGGAGCGGAGCAGATGGACGAGGGGTTGCTGCAGGAGTGCCCGCCGATGGAGGCGATCCCGGCCGCTGAGGACGGTACCGCCCCTATGGGTGACGTGGTGAAAGCCGACATCGCACTGGCTGGCCAGTACGAGGAGTGCCGGACGCTGCATAACGGGCTGGTCAAGGCGCTCAGGCAGGAGTGTGCCGGCACGGCCTGCCAAGGGAAGTAACAGTTTCGCGGCCCGCCGGGAGGCGCTCCGCACCTTACAGAGGTAGACATGGCACGCGCATACGATTGGGAGGCAGTCGAGCGGGACTATCGGCTCGGCCTGCACTCGCTGCGCGAGCTGTCCGCGCGGCATGGCCCAAGCGAGGGAGCCATCCGCAAGAAGGCCAAGGCCGAAGGTTGGTCGAAAGATCTCTCCGCGCAGATTCGCCAGCGCGTTCGCGAGAAGGCTTGCCTGGCCTCGGCGCCCGAGGATAGGGCTGCGTCCGATGCAGAGATCGTCGAAACCGCGGCCGATGCTTGCACCGAGATCATTCGTGGCCACCAGCGGCTGCTGATGCAGGCCAAGACCCTGGCCGAGACCCTGATGGATCGACTGGGCGAGCAGCTGGAGAAGGGCGCCATGACCGTCCAGCTCAAGAGCGGCGAAACCGACGAGGTCGATGTGCCTCTCGACTACGCCGGCAAGACCTTGGGGAATGCCACCATGGCTTTGGAGCGTGTGGTGCGCCTTGAGCGCCAAGCCTACGGGCTGGACGAGGCTGGCAAGGAGCAGTCCGGCAAATCGCTGGACGAGCTGCTGGCCGAGGTCGCCGAGTAGTGGCCGACCGCGTTCGGGCGCAGCTGGTAGAGGAGGGCGACCGCTACTTGGCAATGCACCGCGCTGGACAGCTGAAGGATAGGAAGGACCTGATCCGTGCGCTGGCCAACAAGTGGTACCGGCTCAACACGCTTTACAAAATCAAGGACAAGGAAGGCAAGGTCCGGACGTTCCGCCCGAACAAGCAGCAGCGGCAGCGCTTCATCGAGCGGCATTGCCGGGATGTGATCCTCAAAGCGCGGCAGCTCGGGTTCACCACGTTCGAGATGATCGACGCCCTGGATGATTGCCTCTGGATCGCCAACTTCAGCGCCGGCTGCATCGCCCACACGCTGGAAGATGCCAAGGACATCTTCCGAAACAAGATCAAGTTCGGCTATGACCAGTTGCGGCAGTCCGCGGCTTGGCAAGCGATCTTCCAGCTAATCGGCCTCAAGCTGGCCGGCACGGTGAGCGACAAGGGCGAGGGCTATGTCTTCGACAACGGGTCGAGCATCCGCGTCTCCACCAGCTACCGGGGCGGTACGCTGCAACGGCTGCATGTCAGCGAGTTCGGGAAGATCTGCCGCAAGTTTCCGGACAAGGCACAGGAGATCGTTACCGGCGCGTTCGAGGCAGTCGGCCTGGGCAATCAGGTGACGCTGGAGTCGACCGCCGAAGGCCGGGAAGGCTACTTCTTCGACTACTGCGCACTGGCTCAGAAGATCAAGGAAGCTGGCAAGACGCCGACCGACATGGACTGGCAGTTCCATTTCTTCCCCTGGTGGGACGAGCCGGGCTATCGGCTGGAGGCGACCGGCGTGGTTATTCCGTCCTGGCTGCATGACTACTTCGCCGAGCTGTCGGCAAAGTACGGCATCAAGACGACGCCAGAGCAGCAGGCTTGGTACGCCAAGAAGGCCGAGACGCTCAAGGACGACATGAAGCGGGAATACCCATCGACCCCGGACGAAGCGTTTGCTCAGTCGGTCGATGGCGCCTACTTCATGCAGCAGATGCGCTGGCTCAGGACGAACGGTCGCATCACCAGCCGAGTGAAGTACAACCCGAGCCTGCCGGTCATCACTGCATGGGACCTGGGCATGAGCGACTCCATGTCGATCGTGTTCTGCCAACTGGTCGGCCGCGAGGTGCACATCATCGATTACCTCGAGGGCAGTGGCGAGGGCTTGGAGTACTACGCCCGGAAGCTCAACGAGAAGGGCTACGTCTACGGCGCCCACTACGGCCCGCATGACCTGGCGGTGCGGGAGTTGGGGACCGGCAAGGCGCGGATCGACGTGGCGGCACAGTTTGGCATTCGCTTCGAGATCGTACCGCGGATCAGTAACCATGCCGAGGGCATCGAGGCATCCCGTCAGTTCCTGCCGCTGTGCTGGTTCGCCGAGAACGCCGCGCGGGACGAGAAGCCTGGCGAGGACGGCAAGGCAGTTGGAGTCGATCGCCTGATCGATTGCCTGGACAACTACCGCAAGGACTGGGACGACCGGCTGGGCGTGTACCGCTCGACTCCCCGTCACGATTGGGCGTCGCACGGCGCCAAGGCATTCGAGACCCTGGCCCGCTGCGGCCTGTTCGAACGAGCTATCGGCGCTATTCATACGCCGCAGGCGGCAAATACCGACCGCGGGCGCAGACACTGGAACGCACACACATGAGCACCACGACCATCACCGTTTCGCCGGCACAGGTGGCGAACTTCATCGCTGGCAAGTTGGCCGAGATCGCCGTGCCGTCTATCCGTCTGCGCCAGGACATCGGGCCGATCCAGGTGGATCGGATCAATCTGCTCGAGAACAGCGAGGAGCAGCCGGCCCTGCAGTTCAAGTTCGATGTGGCAGAGGGGATGGGGCTGGAGATCCGCGTGAAGCTGGCCGAGTTCGCTGCGAGCCCTGCCGCCTATATGCGCGATCTGCTGGAGAACCTGCAGGGCATTCGTCATGCCGCCCTGCAGCGGCGCGCCGGACGCCAGGCTGAGGTGGATGCCGTGTATAGCCTGATGGGCGGCAAGCAATGACCCTGGGCCTGCTGAACTTCAGAACGGCCGCTGATCTGAAGGCGGCAGAGCTGGCTGAACAGCAGCGCCGCGAGCAGGAGCAGCGGCAGCATGCAATCGAGAGCTCTCTAGCAGCCCATATTCGGCGCGCCTGGGAGGATGCCAAAACCGCCAAGCGCCCGATCGAGATTCGCCTGCTGGACTGCGCCCGTCGGCAGAAGGGTGTCTACGACCCGGATAAGCTCAAGGCTATCGAGGAAGAGGGTGGCAGCGCCCTGTATCCGAAGCTGACCACCACCAAAACCAGGGCGGCCGCCGCCTGGATCCGTGATGTGCTGATGCCGGCTAGCGGGCGGCCATGGGGGTTGGAGCCCACGCCCGTAGCGGATATCCCGCCGGAGTACCTAGCTCAGTTTGCCCGGCAGTTGCAGTCGCAGCAGGCTCAGAGCATGCAGCTGGTTCCGAATGGCGCTCCATCCCAGGCTCCCCAGCTTGATCCGGAGAAGCTGGAGGAGACGCTGCGCCAGATGGTACAGGCGAAGGCCCGCAAGGTTGCCGATCGCCATGAGCAGCTGATTGATGACCAGCTGAGTGAAGGTGGCTGGCACGAGGCGCTCGAAAGCTTCATTGACGACTTCTGCGTCTACCCAGCCGCGTTAATCCGTGGTCCGCTCCTGCAGCGAGTGCCTGAGCTCGCCTGGCGGGAAGGCTGGAACATGATCGAAGTCGAGGAGATCAAGCCGCAATTCGTCAGGGTCTCGCCGTTCGATATCTACCCGAGCCCGGATGCCTCCGATATCGATGACGGCGCTTATCTCATCGAGCGTGAGCGCTACAGCCGTGCCGATCTGAACCGTTTGCGCGGAGTGCCAGGCTACAACGACGAGGAGCTCGAGGAGGTTCTGCGCGATCATGGTCGTGGCGGGCTGCGAGAGTGGCTGGCTCCGGACACAGAGCGGGCTCGCCTTGAGGAGCGCCGGCACGAATGGCTGAACAATGCCGGCGAGACCATCGAGGGCCTGCACTACTGGGGAAGCGCGCAAGGCCTGCTGCTCCTGCAGTGGGGTATGACGCCTGAGCAGATCCCTGACCCGCTGGCCGAGTACGAGGTCGACGCCATTCTGGTCGGCCGGCATGTCATCCGCTGTGTCATCAACCGCAACCCGATGGGCGAGCGACCCTATCACAAGGCGTCGTTCCAGCTGGTGCCGGGCAGCTTCTGGGGTGTCGCAATCCCCGAGCTGATGGCTGACATTCAGGATATGTGCTGCGCCGTCGCCCGGGCCCAGGCCAACAATATGGCCTTCGCCAGTGGTCCTCAGATCGAGATCGCTACCGACCGACTGATGCCGGAGGAAAATCCCAACGAGATCTTCCCTATGAAGCGCTGGCGGACCAAGAGCGACCGCACCAGTACCGGCACTCAGCAGCCCGCCATTCGCTTCTACCAACCGAACAGTCTCGCCGGCGAGCTGATGCAGGTCTATTCGATGTGGGAGCAGCGCGCGGACGATGCCACCAACATCCCACGCTACGCCTACGGCAACGAGAAGGTTGGTGGCGCCGGAAACACGGCCAGCGGCCTGTCCATGCTGTTCGAGTCAGCGAACAAGGGCATCAAGGATGCGATCCGGCATATAGACCGTGGCGTGACTCGCCGGGTGATCTATGCCCTGTGGCTGCACAACATGCGCTACAGCAACGACCCGTCGATCAAGGGCGACTGCAAGGTCGTGCCGATGGGGGCGACGGCCCAGCTGTTGCGCGACCAGACCCAGCAGGCTCGCCAGCAGTTCCTGGCCGGTACCGCTAACCCGATCGATATGCAGATCCTGGGAGTCGAGGGGCGCGCCAAGCTGCTGCGTAGCGTTAGCGAGCAGTTGGACATGCCGGACCTGATTCCGGATGAAGGCGCGATCAAGGCTCAACTCGAGCAGCAGGGCCAGCAGCAAGCGCAGCAGGCGCAACAGCAAATGCAGCTGGAGGCGGGCAAGGCCCAGGCCGAAACGGCGCAGAAACAGGCCAGTGCGGATAAAACGCAGGCCGAGACACAGAAGATCCTGCTGGAGATCCAGTCGCTACTGGGCCAGCTACAGGCATTAGGAGCCTTCAATGCAGCTATCGGCGGAGCAGTACAAGGCGCTGGCCCGGCTGGAGGTCAGCAACAGCTCGGAGTGGCAGGAGGTCAAGAACCTGCTGCGCCTGGCCAGGGAGTCTGAGCGCGACGGCCTGGAGCGAGAGATGGATCCAGGCTGCCTTCACCGACTGCAGGGCAGAGCCTCTGCCTGGGGTGACCTGATGGAAGAGATTGGGCGTAGCCGGGAAATGGCTCGTATCCATGCCGAACGGGTCCAGTAGCGCCCCGCAGCCCTCATAACAAAGCCGCCCGCCGGGGCGGTTTTTTTATGGGCGACTGCTCGCTAGGCAAGGCCAAGCCAGGCGAACCCAGAAACCCGAAACGTGAACCCCGGCAACAGCCGGCTCACCCGAACGTCGAGATGACGTCCAAGGAGTAACAACGATGCTTCCCCGCTCCGTGCAAAACCAGATCGATGCCGCCAATACCCTGCAGAGCCAGCTGAATCAGCCGGCAGAAGGGGCCGCACAGAATCCCGCTCCCGAGGCGGCTCCTGCCCCCCAACCGCAGTCGCCAGCCGTTGAGCCGGCCGCGCAACCTGCCCAAGACCCGGCACAAGCCGCCCAGCAAACCGAAACCCGGGATGCCGCCTACTGGCGTCACCGCTTCGATGTGCTGCAAGGCAAGTACAACGCCGAGGTTCCCGCGCTGCGCAAGCAAGTCTCCGAGCTCGAGCAGCAGCTCGCCGCCGCCCAACAGCAACAGCCGGCCTCTGCCGTGCAGCGTGCTCAGAATGCGGTCGCCGATCTGACTGAGGCGGAAATTCAGGAGTTCGGCCCCGACCTGGTCAACCTGATCAAGCGTGTCGCTGGAAGTGTCGCCGGGACGGGTGACAGCAGCGACGAGCTGCAGGAGATCAAGAGCGAGCTCAACCAGATGCGCGATGACCGACAGCAGGATGCCGTGGCGCGTTTCTGGACCGCGCTCGAGGAGCAGGTTCCGAACTACCGCGAGATCAATGCCGATCCTGCCTTTCTGGCCTGGCTGGCAGAAATCGACCTGTTGAGCGGGGAGCAACGCCAGCAACTGCTGGCAAGGGCGCAGCAGACCCTCGATCCGTACCGGGTCGCAGTGATCTTCCGGTCGTTTGGCACTGCTGCGCCGAAGAAACAACCGATTCCCGATGAGCTGGTTCAGCCTCGCCAGACCCGTGCTGCCGCCCCCGAGCTGGCAGCACAGAAGGTATGGACGCGCGCTGAGATCAGCCAGTTCTATCGGGAGAAGGCGAGCATGCCAGCAGAACAGGCTGCCGCCATCGAAGCCGACATTTTTGCCGCCCAGACCCAGGGCCGCATTCGCTAAGCGCCCTGTGTAACGCCGGGAGGCGTCACGTTTTAGGAGATTCAACATGGCTGGTCCCACTCGCGCCGCTGGCGTACCCGATTACAGCTCCGGCAGCACCTCCGGGTTCATTCCCGAGATCTGGGCCGGTAAGCTGGTCGAGAAGCTCTACGCTTCCACCTGCTTCGGCGAGATCGCCAACACCGACTACGAAGGTGTGATCCGCAACCAGGGTGACACGGTGCAGATCCGCACCGTGCCGACCATCACCATCCGCGACTACCAGATCGGCGGCGGCCTCAACTACGAGAAGCCGACCAGCGACAAGGTAGAGCTGCAGATCGACAAGGCGAAGTATTTCGCCTTCGAGGTCAACGACATCGACCGCTATCAGGCCGATATCAAACTCATGGACGAGTTTTCGAACGATGGCGGCATGCAGATGAAGATCGCCATCGACACCGACATCCTTGCGCGCCACTACGCCGACACTGCAGCCGAGAACGCAGGCGCCACTGCAGGCGTGAAGTCGGCCAGCTACAACCTGGGCGTGGCGGGCACTCCGCTGGTGGTCGACAAGACCAACATCCTGGATGTGATCGTCGACTGCGGCAGCGTGCTGGATGAGCAGAACGTGCCGGAAACCAACCGCTGGGTCATTCTGCCGGCCTGGGCGACGGGCCTGCTGAAGAAGTCAGACCTGCGTCAGGCTCAGATGATGGGCGATACCACTTCGGTCTTCCGCAACGGGAAGATTGGTGAGCTGGACCGTTTCACGGTCTACGTCAGCAATAACCTGAGCGTGGTTGACGACGCGACTGCGGCCAAGAAGTGCACCAACATCATCTTCGGCCACAAGAAGGCACTGACCTTCGCCAGCCAGATGACCCAGATGGAGACCCTGCCCAACCCGCAGGACTTCGGCAAGCTGGTGCGCGGACTCAACGTCTATGGCTCCAAGGTCATCGACCCGAAAGCCATTGGCCACCTGTACGCCACCCGCGGCTAAGCCGCCCCACCCATGATCAAGGCCACCCTTCGGGGTGGCTTTGTCGTTTCAGGAGTCACCTATGGAGCTGCATGAGCTGATTGGGGCCGTGAAGGCTGCGATGACCAAGGAAGACCTGGCCGACTTGGTGCAGAAAGAACTGGGCATAGGCATCGACAAGCGCAAGAACTTGGATACGTTGCGCGCCGAGGTTCTAGTTGGACTGGCTGGTGCTATCAATGATGCTGATGAGGGAGCCACTGACGCCGCCGCGGTATCCGTGCTCCAGCCGGGCCAAGAGGGCGCGCAGCCCGCTGCATCGCCGGAGGCAGGGCCGGCTGTGGAGGGGATTGTTGCTTTGGCAGTCCCTGAGACAGATAAGGTCATGCCGGCCGCTGTAGCTATGCTCGATGGGCCTGCCATGGCAGATAGTACGCCCGCGATCAGTACCCTGGCTGAGGAGCCTGGCCTGACGTTGCCCGAGCTGGAGCCGGAGCTGGTATCTGAGCCAGCCAAGCCGAAGCAGCGCATGCTGCAGCACAAGAAGACTGGTCGCCTCTTGGTCTGGACCCCGGAACTGGATGCCATGCCCGAGCTGGAAGAGGTCTAAGCCGTGGCTACGACTGTCGGGCAGCTGCTGACCAGGGCCAGGAGGATCCTGCAGGAGATCACCCAGGATGGCACTCGCTGGACCAATGCCGAACTGCTGGATTGGCTCAACGAGGCCTACGCGGTTGTGGTTGATATCCGGCCATCAGCCAACACGGTTATTTCTGAGGTCGCCTGCCAGGGCGGCACCCGGCAGAGCATCCCTGCAGAGGCAGCCCGCCTGATCGATGTCATCCGCAATACGGCCCCACCGGCTGTCGGGCTGGCGGTGACCCAGGTTTCCCGTGCCATGCTGGACACGACCAGGCGCCGCTGGCATGGAGAGCCGCCAACTGAGTCCATCGAGCAGTTCGCCTTCGATGACCTCGACCCTCGGCACTTCTACGTTTACCCGCCGGCCAAGGATACGGCCAGGCTGGAAATCCTCTACTCCATAGTGCCGGAGCTGCATTCCCCCAGCGAGGCGACCACCAGCTCTAGTGAGGCGATTAGGCTGCCCGATACCTACGTGCCGATCCTGCTGGATCTGGTCTTGGCGAGAGCCTTCTCGAAGGATGCTGAATCGGCGGCGAACCTGCAGCGCGCGACGATGCATTCTCAGTCTGCCCAGGCGGCGCTGGGGCTAAAGATCCAGGCCGATCACACCTCTAGCCCGAACGGAGGTGCGCCGGCATGACGGTCAACGAATTGGCTGAAACTCTGTCCATCGAGTTCCCCGGATGCCCACTGGCGACGCTGCGGGACATGATCAGGTGGGCTGAGCGCGAGCTTTGCACCGAGGGGAATATCTGGATTTCCCGGGGCGAACCCGTTGTTGTGGCAGCCAACACCTCGAACGCCGAGATCGAGCCGCCATCCGGCGGCGAGGCATTGCGGATCTTTGGCCTGTTGCAAGATGGCCGTCGACTGAAGCCGGGCGTCGACTACCGCCAAATAGGAGTGAGTGCGGTCGAGTTCCGGCGGACGGCAAGCGCCAATCTGGTCTATGGCGAACTCGTATGCCGGCCAGCTCCGGGCAGCGATATGCCTGAAGAGCTCATTACCCGATGGAGCGAGGCACTGCTGGATGGTGCTCGTTACCGAATCTTCATGCTCCCGCAAGCATGGAAAGACCCGCAGCAGGCGGACTTCTATCGCCGCCGCTTTCTTGATGCGCAGGCGTACGGCAGAGACCTGGCCTGCAGTGACTATCAGGCCGGAAGCGTGCGAATGCGTACCCGTCCATTCGCCTGATCCCTTGCAATCCCCCCCATCTAATCCTGCCCGGGAGGGCCGATTATGTCCGCGTTTTCTGATTACCTTGAGATGAACCTGCTCAACGCTACGCTGCGGGGTGGCACCTACACCGGCGGCGCCGTATTCATCGCACTGTTCACTGGCGATCCGACCGATGCCGGAACCGGTCCGGAGCTGGCCGACAGCGCCTACCAGCGGCAGCAGGCCCATACCACCGTCCCGTCCGATGGCTTCACCGCGCCGACCGACACCTCCGATGGCCTGGGAAAAATGTCGAGCAACACCCGCAACATCGTATTCCCGGCGATCGTTGACTCTCAGGTCACCGTGAGCCACTGGGGAATATACGATGCCCAGGCAGGGGGTAACCTGCTGTACCACAGCGCCATGCTGAACCCGAAGACCCTGGATCCGACTGACGTGATCAGCTTCCCGATCGGCTCCCTGACCGTCTCGCTGAAGTAACCCCATGCTTCTGTTCGGCAGCACGCTGTTTGCCGGGGCCGGCGCCGGCATTGTTACCGCCGCCGGCGATGCTTCAGCGCAGGCCCTTTCCACGGCAAAGCCTACTGCGCTGCTTCTGGTGGGAGGTGATGCCCTGGCGGCCGGCCAGATGCAAGCCGACGGGCTTCGCTCGGCGGTATCCAGTGGACAGGCCAATGTATTGGCCATGGCTTCGGGGCAGGCAAAAGCCTTCCTCTACAGCGAGGGCGTCGCGAACTGCGTGTCGCTGGCGGCCGGCGCCGCTCATGCCGACTTCTACGGCAATGCCAGTGCGCTGGGAGATTCTTCAGTCAGCGCCTGGGTCAGGCGCCGAATGCGGGTATACCCCCTCCCGGCACAGGCGGAGGCCAGTGGTGAGGGCGAGGCCGTCTCCTATATCTACGGCCATGGGGGTATCGCCACCGGTATCGCCAGGGCTCTGGGTACCACTTATGCGGTGGGTTTCGGTCGCGCATTCGGCGAGGCCTCCATCAGCAGTGATCCGACTCGCATCATTGGCGTGCGCCAGCATGCGGATGCGCTGGCCCTTGCTACTGCTGCCGGTCTCAACCTGGCCAGCGCCCAGGGTAGCGGGGCCGCCCTGGCTGATCTCGCGGGGGATTCCTCCGTCCGCAGGGGCGGCATCCTCTATCACGAGGTATTCGGCGCCTCCCTGGCCGAGGGTTTCGCTCAGCTCAATACAGTCAGTATCTACCAACCGCAGCGCGCTGATGCCTATGCGGCCCTGGATGCCTGGGTCGTACAGATTCGTGGCTGCCGAGGCGTAGCTATGGCCGTGGCGGATATGGCTGGCGATGGCCTTCTGATCCATACCGGGGTGAGCGGTGCTGTCGGCGGGGCTATGGCCCAGGCTGGCGGCTGGTGCAGGCGCTGGGTGCAAGCAGCGGGAGCCGCCGGGGCTGAATCCATTGTCGATGGATGGCCCAGCTTTCGGCCGCTTGGTGTTGGCAGTCCGGCACAGGCTGAGGCGCAGGCCCGCAGCTCTGCGGTCGCCATGGTGCTTTACGGGCAGACCGCAAGGGCCGAAGCGCTCGGCCAGGCAACGGGAATCCGGAAGCGATCAATAGAGCCAGTAGCAGTAGAGGGTGAGGCTCTGGCCAATGGCTTTAACCAGGTCAATGATCTGACCAAGGCGCCCATTGATCGCACGGTAGTGCTGGCCGCACAGGAGCGTCTGCTGATCATGGCGGCAGAAATTCGACTGATGCAGGTGACCTGAGATGGCGAGTGTTTTCATCAAGCAGCCTAACGACATCCTCGATTACGACGTCGATATGGCCGATTGGTTTGCCGGTATTCCCGGCGACAACATCCAGAGCGTGGAGATCAGCATCGCGAGCGATGCCGAGCAGGTTCCGACCCTGATAGTCGGCCCGCAGCCGCACCCGACCTACACCCTGATGGGCGCCAATCCGGTGCGCTTCAAGCTCTGGCTGGGAGCTGGAACGGACTATGTCGACTACGTGGTGACCTGTGTAGTTCGCACCGAGCAGGACCGGGCGAAGGAAGTCGAGTTCAAGATCAAGGTGCGTAACAAATGAGCTTTTCCAACTTCGTGCAATGCCAGCTGTCCGCCTCGCTGGTGGCGGCTGATGTCAGCCTGACCCTGCAGGCGCCGACGGCTCCCTATCAGCTTCCGCCGGCGACCGGAGGGGTTCTGGTGCTGGCCGACAGCGTCGGGCGGCCCAGTCAGGTGGAGATCCTGCGGTACGCCTCGCGGGCCGGCAACGTGCTCAGCGGCCTGCAGCGCGGCCAGGAAGGCACCGTGGCGCTGGACTGGCCGGTGGGCAGCTTCTGCTACCAGGCCCTGACCGCCGGCGAATACGCCAAGGTCTCGGCCCTGCAGGCACAGACGGCGGACTTCACCGCGGTGCTGGAAGGCCGTTACTGGCTGGGGACGACGCTGGTGGTCACCCTTCCGGATACCACCACGCCGCCGGTCGCCGGCAGTGCCGTGCGCTTCGCCAAGGCTCGCGGGGTGACACCGACCATTCAGGTCGGCGCCGGCGCTGCGGTGATCCAGACCGCCAAGGGTAGTGCCGCGTCGGTCCTGTTCGACCTCGACGCGGAAATCGTTTTTGTGTTCAACGGCACCGATTGGGAGATCTGACATGCCGATCAGTTTGAAAAGCGCCGCCGGCATTGGCGGCTTCCTGCGCCAGGAGCGCCTGATCCTCGAATCCGGCCAGTTCGTCGCGCCGTTCGATGCGGCGTATCTGGTGACCGCTATCGGCGCCGGTGGCTCCGGGGCTCGTTCGCCGTCCAGCGGAAATGGTCTGGCGGCCACGGGCGGCGCGGCGGGCGGCCTGGCGCAGAAGCTCGTGCGGCTCAAGAAGGGCGACGTCCTGACGCTGGTGATCGGGGCTGGAGGCCCCGCCCAGGCCACGGTCGGGCAGAACGGCAATGCCGGCGGCACCACCACGGTCACCGGCCCCGGCATTGTCCTGACGGCCAACGGCGGGGAGGGCGGGAAAACCCAGGCGGCCGGTGCCG
>Ga0255338_1001631_pt1 | contig 40144 bp, 39 predicted proteins | sample MeOH1_35cm_T4_19_FD_203715 | JGI IMG/M metagenome (GOLD analysis project Ga0255338, IMG submission 203715) | Sandy soil microbial communities from University of British Columbia, Vancouver, Canada - MeOH1_35cm_T4_195 | ecosystem: Engineered > Artificial ecosystem > Sand microcosm > Unclassified ... | reverse complement strand
CCGCCAAGGTGGGCACCGAGTACCGCCAGCTGTTCGGCAAGGACGTGGTCATCGACATGTTCTGCTACCGGCGCTTCGGTCACAACGAGGGGGACGACCCCACGATGACCCAGCCGCTGATGTACGCGAAGATCAAGAACCACCCGTCGGTTCGCGACCTCTACGCCAGCCGCTTGGTCGCCGAGGGCGTGGCCACCCAGGCCGACGTCGACGGCTGGATCGCCGAGTTCGACAAGTTCCTCGACGAGGAGTTCGACGGCGGCAAGGCGTACAAGGCCAACAAGGCCGACTGGCTGGACGGCAAGTGGTCGGGCCTGAAGCTGCCCACCGGCGACGAGCGCTACGCCACCGGCGTGCCGAAGCAGAAGCTGCTGGACCTGGGCCGCAAGCTGACCACGGTCCCCGAGCGGGTCACCATCCACAAGACCGTGGAGCGCGTGATCGCCGGCCGCCGCGAGGCCATCGAGACCGGCCAGAACATCGACTGGGCCACGGGCGAGAGCCTGGCCTTCGCCACCCTGCTGGACCAGGGCTATCCCGTCCGCCTGTCCGGCCAGGACAGCGTGCGCGGCACCTTCAGCCAGCGCCACTCGGGCCTGATCGACCAGAAGACCGAGGAGGTCTACTTCCCGCTCCGCAACCTGGGGCCTGGCCAGGCCCACTTCGAGGTGCTGGACTCCGCGCTGTCGGAAGAGGCGGTGCTGGGCTTCGAATACGGCTTCTCGCTCACCGACCCCGACACGCTGACCATGTGGGAAGCCCAGTTCGGCGACTTCGTGAACGGCGCCCAGGTCGTCATCGACCAGTTCATCTGCTCGGGCGAACGCAAGTGGCTGCGGATGAGCGGGCTGGTGATGCTGCTGCCGCACGGCTACGAGGGCCAGGGGCCGGAGCACTCGTCGGCGCGCCTCGAGCGTTTCCTGCAGCTCTGCGCCGAAGACAACATGCAGGTGGTAAACTGCACGACGCCGGCCAACTACTTCCACGCCCTGCGCCGCCAGCTGCTGCGCGAATTCCGCAAGCCGCTGATCGTGATGACGCCCAAGAGCCTGCTGCGCCACAAGCGGGCGGTCTCGACGATCGAGGACTTCGCCGAGGGCACCGGGTTCCACCGCGTGATGGTGGACGGGGCCGAGGCAGGCTGCGACGTCGGCGGCGTCACCCTGAAGCCGGACGCCGAGATCAACCGGGTCATCGTCTGCTCAGGCAAGGTCTACTTCGACCTGGTCGAACAACGCGCCAAGAGCGGCCGCGACGATGTCTACATCCTGCGCCTGGAGCAGTTCTATCCGTGGCCGCTGAAGTCGCTGACCAATGAGCTGAAGCGGTTCAAGAACGCCGAACTGGTCTGGTGCCAGGAAGAGCCCAAGAACATGGGCGGCTGGCAGTTCGTCGATCCCTGGCTGGAACTGACGCTGGAGCGTATGAACATCAAGGCCAAGCGCGCCCGCTACGTGGGCCGTCCGGCCTCGGCGTCCACCGCCGCCGGCCTGATGAGCCGCCACCTGAAAGAACTTGAGGCCTTCCTCACGGAAGCCTTCGCCTAAACCCGCGCACTCTGTTTGTGTTTCGAGATATCCAAGGAGCCTACCCCCCAATGGCCGACATCATGACCCCCGCCCTCGGTGAGTCCGTCACCGAAGCCACGGTGGCGCGCTGGGCGAAGAAGGCCGGCGATGCGGTCCGCAAGGACGAGATCCTGGTCGAGCTCGAAACCGACAAGGTGAGCCTCGAGGTCGCCGCGCCGGCCGACGGCGTGCTGGCCGAGATCACGGCCGAGGAGGGCGCCACGGTCGAACCCGGCGCCCTGCTGGGCAAGATCACCGACGGCGCCGCAGCGCCGGCCCCCAAGGCCGCGGCTCCCAAGGCCGAAGCCGCGCCGGCTCCGAAGCCCGAGCCCAAGCCTGAGCCCGCCCCCGCGCCGGCCGCCAAGGCCGCCGCCGAACCGGTGCTGGCCCCCTCCGCTCAGCGGATCGTCGCCGAGAACAAGCTGGATGCGGGCGCCATCGCCGGCACCGGCAAGGACGGCCGCGTGACAAAGGGCGACGCGCTCGCCGCCCTGGAGGCCCGCGCCAGCGCGCCGGCCCCGACCCCCGCGCCGGCCGCGCCGCGCGCGATCCATGAGCGCGAAGAGCGCGTGAAGATGACCCGCCTGCGCCAGACCATCGCGCGCCGGCTGAAGGAGGCCCAGAACGCCGCCGCCATGCTGACCACCTTCAACGAGGTGGACATGTCGGGCGTGATGGCGCTGCGCAACGAATACAAGGACGTCTTCGAGAAGAAGCACGGTGTGAAGCTGGGCTTCATGTCCTTCTTCGTGAAGGCCGTGATCCACGGCCTGAAGCAGGTGCCCGAGGTCAACGCCGAGATCGATGGCACGGACCTGATCTACAAGAACCACTACGACATCTCGGTCGCGGTCGGGACCGAGAAGGGCCTGGTCACGCCGGTGGTGCGCGACGCCGACGCCATGAGCCTCTCCGAGATCGAGAAGGAGATCGGCGCGCTCGGCAAGAAGGCGCGCGACGGGAACCTGACGCTGGAGGACCTGCAGGGCGGGACCTTCACCATCTCGAATGGCGGCATCTACGGCTCGCTGATGTCGACGCCGATCCTGAACGCCCCGCAGTCGGGCATCCTGGGCATGCACAAGATCCAGGAGCGGCCGATGGTCGTGAACGGCCAGATCGTGGTGCGGCCGATGATGTACCTGGCGCTGAGCTACGATCACCGGATTGTCGACGGCAAGGGCGCCGTGACCTTCCTGGTCCACGTCAAGGAAGCCATCGAGGATCCGCAGCGCCTGCTGCTCGACGTCTGACGACACCACGGACGTGCGGCCCGATGACGGGCTGGGGCGCCTCGTCCGCTGGAACCGGCGGGGTGCTCTGGCGGCCGTTCGCTCTGCACGCCATCCCTCACCGGACCGATTGTCGCAGAGCGTGGAAAATCAGCCGTTTGTCGGCCGGCGTTTCCCACAATTCACCGAAACTTAGCTGTGAAATGGGAAATCTCCGGCCGCAGGAGGACCCCCATGAACGCCCTGATGACGAGCCGGACCCTGGCGCCCAGCCTGACAATGACGCTGGACGTCCTGGCGGCCGAGATTGAGCTCGCCGGGGCCCGCTGCATCTATCTGGACCGCATCATCGGCGACGTGATGGAGGGCCTGCCGGACGCCGATCGCGCCCGCCTGGTGGAGGGCATGCACGGCGTGGACCTGCTGGCCCAGCACCTCACCAGCCTTTCGGCGTTCGCGCGCGGCCTGAGCGTGGCCGTGCCTGAAGACCTCACCGTCCCGGTGGGCGGCGCCATGTCCGAGGTCACCCTCGGCGCGCTGGTCGAACGCATGACGGCGGGCCTGGGTGGCGGCGACGGCGATGCCGACGAGGCCGAAGAGGCCTCCGCCGGCGACATCGACCTGTTCTGAGGAGCGCGGCATGCAGTTCGACGGTCGCGCTTCGAAGATCCTGGTCATCGACCATGACCGCACCACCCTGGAGATGATTGGTCTTCGCCTGGACGTGGCGGGCTTCCACCCGCTGACGGCGCGGTCGGGCCGTGCGGCGCTGGAGATGCTGGAAGCCAGCCGCCCCGACGCCGTGATCCTGGAGTGGAACCTGCCCGACATGTCCGGGCTGGACCTGCTCCGCGCCATGGCCGCCATGCCTGGGCGGCACGCGCCCGTGCTGCTGGTGGGCCGCAACCTGGCGGTCGAGGACATTCAGGCCGGCATGCAGCTCGGTGTGCGGGACTGCCTGGCCAAGCCGTTCAGCGGCGCGGCCGTGCTCGAGCGGCTTACCCGCATGCTGAAGCGGACAGGCGCCGCCCCGGCGCCCGCCCGTGCGGTGGTCCACATCAACGCCTGAGGTCGATTTGACCTCGCCGCCGGCTGACCTGGGCCCTTCGGCGTCCCCAGCCGATCCATAAGGATCGGCTCAGGCCAAAATGTTGGCTGGTGTGCGTCCTCGCCGCAAAACCGGACTCCACTTTTGCGGGACGCACACTAGGTTCCCGCTCATCTGAAGCGCAGGCGCATCATGGCTGACTCCACTCCCTACGACGTCATCATCATCGGCGGCGGCCCCGGCGGCTACAACGGGGCGATCCGCGCCGGGCAGCTGGGCCTGAAGGTCGTCTGCATCGACAAGGGGATCGACGGCGGGGACACCCTGGGCGGCACCTGCCTGAACGTGGGCTGCATGCCATCCAAGGCGCTGCTGCACGCCTCCGAGCTGTTCGCCGCGGCCAACACCGAGTTCGCGACCCTCGGGATCGAGGTGACGCCGAAGCTGAACCTGCCCCAGATGATGAAGCAGAAGGCCGAGTCCGTGACCGCCCTCACCAAGGGCATCGAGTTTCTGTTCAAGAAGAACAAGGTCGACCGGCTGCGGGGCGTGGGCAAGATCGTCGGCCCGGGCAAGGTCGAGGTGACCGGTCCGGACGGCGCGGTCACGACGCTGACCGGCAAGGACATCGTCGTCGCCACCGGCTCCCTGCCGTCCAGCCTGCCCGGCGTCGAGGTCGACCAGAAGCGGATCGTGGACTCCACCGGCGCCCTGACGCTGCCGGAAGTGCCCGGCCACCTCGTGGTCATCGGCGCCGGCATCATCGGCCTGGAGCTGGGCTCGGTCTGGCGCCGGCTGGGCGCCAAGGTGACCGTGGTGGAGTTCCTGGACCGCATCACCCCCGGCATGGACGCCGAGGTGGCCAAGACCTTCCAGCGCTCGCTGACCAAGCAGGGCATGGAATTCAAGCTGGGCTCCAAGGTCACCGGGGCCAAGGTCGGCAAGAAGGGCGTGACCCTCACCTACGAACCCGTCGCCGGCGGGGCGGCCGAGACGCTGGAGGCCGACTACGTCCTGCTGGCCATTGGTCGGCGGCCGTTCACCGAGGGCCTGGGCCTGGAAAGCGTGGGGATCACGCCCGACAAGCGCGGCTTCATCGAGACCGACCACTGGAAGACCTCGGCGCCCGGCGTCTGGGCGATCGGCGACGTCACCCACGGGCCGATGCTGGCGCACAAGGCCGAGGAAGAGTCGGTGGCCTGCATCGAGACAATCGCCGGCAAGGCCGGCCACATGAGCTACAATCTGATCCCCAGCGTCGTCTACACGTCGCCTGAGGTGGCCTGGGTCGGCAAGACCGAGGAGGAGCTGAAGGCCGAGGGCCGCGCCTACAAGGTCGGCAAGTTCCCTTTCAGCGCCAACAGCCGGGCGAAAATCAACCACGAGACCGAGGGCTTCGCGAAGGTGCTGGCCGACGCGGTCACCGACGAAATCCTGGGCGCCCACCTGATCGGGCCGCAAGTCAGCGAGATGATCGGCGAATATGCCGTGGCCATGGAATTCCGCGCGGCGTCCGAGGACGTGGCTCGCACCTGCCACCCCCACCCGACGCGCTCCGAGGCGCTGCGTCAGGCGGCCATGGGAGTCGAAGGTTGGACGATGCAGGCCTGACGCCTGGCCTGACGCTGCGCCGCGCGCGGTTCGACGAGCTGGCGACCTGCGCCGGCCTCTACGTGCGCGTGCTCCGGGACACCTTCACCTGGGTCCCGCCGGACCGGCACCGGGCCGAGGACTTCCTGGCCGCCGCCCGCGACGAGGAGATCTTCGTCGCCGTCGAGGGGGGCCGGATCGTGGGGCTGGCGGCGCTCTACCGGCCGCAGGCGTTCCTGCATTCCCTCTATGTGACCGAACGGGGCCGCGGGATCGGCAAGGCCCTGCTGGATCACGTGATCGCCGCGGCCGGGGGGAACCTGTCCCTCAAGTGCCAGGCGGCCAACCGCGGCGCCCAGGCCTTCTACACCCGCGAGGGATTCCGCTGCATCGAGGCCGGCGAGGATGGCGGCGTGGCCTGGCTTCGGTTCGTTCGGGGCTGAAGACGGCCTTGCGACAGCCGGTTCGCGTGGCGGTGACTAGTAAAAACTGTACAACGTGGCTGAATCTTAATTTGGCTGTCCCCGTTTGTGATGGCAGCTTGGCACAATCCTGTTGCGTAAGGGGGAGGCTGCAATGCTCGCGCTGCTCGCCGCCATGACCGTCGCTGCGACACCGACCGCCGAGGCGCGGCCGCGGGTGGCTATGGTCGATCCCGCCACGCGCCCCGTCTGCAAGTCCAACGGTCGGTATGAGATCGCCGACCCGGCGCTGCTCTATCGTCACGACGGCAAGGCCCGGATCTCGCCGCTGGGCGCCCTGCCCAAGGCCAACCACGAGAAGGCGGTGCTTCGCACCATCGACGGCTGCGCGGCGCCGGTCGTGGTCGGCTACCAGGTCGGCCGCTAGTGGATCCAGCCTCCATCGCCATTGCCGTGATGCTCGCCGCCGCCCAGCCGGGCGCCCAGGACGTGCAGGACCGCACCACGCCGATCCGCTGCCGGCCGGCGCCCTACTACATCGCCGAACGCACCGGAAAGCAGATCCCCCGGATCCTGCTGGACAGCCCCAAGGGCCGCTCCATCGCGGTCCTCGACAAGCGTGGCCGCCCCTGCCACCTGACGCGCACGCCCAACGAGGGCCGCACCACCTTCCGCAACGCCGACTGACGCCGCTTCACGCGTGCGGGTGGGCCTTGTTGTAGGCGCCCAACAGCGCCGCGGCGTCGACCTCGGTGTAGCGCTGGGTGGTCGACAGCGACGCATGGCCCAGCAGCTCCTGGATCGACCGCAGGTCGGCGCCCGCCCCCAGCAGATGGGTGGCGAACGAGTGGCGCAGCGCGTGCGGCGTGGCGCTGGCGGGCAGGCCCAGCCGGCCGCGCAGGATCTGGACCGTGTGCTGGACGTGGCGGGGGCTTAAGGGGCCGCCGCGCTTGGCCAGGAACAGCGGCCCGTCCGGCTCCAGCACGAACGGAACCTCGGCCAGATAGGCGTCCACCGCCTCGCGCACGGCGGGCAGGACCGGCACCACGCGGGTCTTGGAGCCCTTGCCGATGATCCGCAGCGTCTCGGCCAGCGGCGCGTCCGACCGCTTCAGCGACAGGGCCTCGGAGATCCGCAGGCCGCAGCCGTAGAGCAGGGTCAGCACCGCCTGGTCGCGCGCGGCCTCCCAGTCCTCGCGGTCCGGGTCGAGCGCCGGCTCGGCCAGCAGGCCCGCGGCCTGGTCCTCGGTGACCGGCCGCGGCACGCCGGGCTTCACGCGGGGCCCGCGGACCAGGGTCAGCGCCGGGTTGGGCGCATCCAGGCGGCGGTCCAGGAACCGGTGGAAGGTGCGGATCGCCGACAGCGCCTGGCTGAGCGAGCGCGGCGACAGCGGATGATCGCCGGACCGCAGGTGGGCCAGCCAGGCGCGCACTTCCCCGGCGCTGACGCCGGCCAAGTCCCTGACCGTCAGGCTCCCGCCCCGGTGCTGCTCCAGAAAGAAGATGTAGCGCGCGGCCGCGAAGCCATAGGCCTCCAGCGTGCGCGGCGACGAGCGGCGCTCATGCTCCAGGTGATCCAGCCAGGCGGCGCGGGCCTGACTCGCGGTCAGAGCAGCGGCCATCGCTCCGCCGTGCGCTCGACCACGCGGGCCAGGAAGGCCACGAGTTCGGCGCCCATCTCGGGCGTGAAGTCTTCGTCGTTGGCGGAGCCGAAGGCCAGCAGGCCTTGGCGCGACGGCTCCCAGATCGCCATGCGGACCATGGCCATCGAGCGGATCTCGCCCGCGTCGGGGCCGAACAGCCCCAGGGCCGTGGGGGCGAAGCCCATGCGGGCCATCCGGCGCGGGCCGTCCAGGATCAGGTCCACCTGCCCCTCGACCAGGTGTTTCCAGCCGGCGGGCGGCAGGCCCTCGTTCTCCAGCGCGACGATCCCGGCGGCCAGGCCGAACCGGGCGCGGGCCAGGTCGTCGACCCGGCGGGCCAGGTCGGAGAGGTTGCGCGCGTCCAGCAGGTCCACCACCGCGCCGTGGGTTTGGGCCTGGGCGGCGAAATTGGCGCGGGCGGTCTCCTCCAGCAGCGCGCGCTGCTCGGCCTCGCGCTGATGGGCGGCGTGGACCCGGGCCATGGGGGCGAATTCGACAACGTTGCCGCCGGCCACCGTCAGGCCCAGCTCGGCCAGCAGGCCCGCGTCGGCCTTCAGGAAATCCGGATTGTCCGCCAGGAACCGGCGGACGGCGGACGGATCGACCGGGGAACCATCGAAAGAGAACTCACCCTGCGATCCGTCCATGCGCCTCAAGCCCTTACAGGATGGACTGACCCGTCTTGGCCCAGTCCGCCATGAACTGTTGGAGCCCCTGTTCGGTTAACGGATGCTTGAAAAGCGCCTCGAAGACCGCCGGCGGGATGGTCGCGCAGTCGGCGCCCGAGAGCGCGGCCTCGGCCACGTGCGACGGCGAACGGATCGAGGCGGCCAGGATCTCGGTATCGAAGTCGTAGTTGTCGTAGATCGCCCGGATCTCGGTGATCAGGTCCATGCCGGTCGCCCCGTGGTCGTCCAGGCGGCCGATGAAGGGGCTGATGTAGGTGGCGCCCGACTTGGCCGCCAGCAGGGCCTGGGCGGCCGAGAAGCACAGGGTGACGTTGGTCTGGATGCCCTCGGCCGAGAACTCGCGGGTGGCCATCAGGCCGTCGCGGGTCAGCGGCACCTTGACCACGACGTTCGGCGCGACGGCGGCCAGCTTGCGGCCCTCGGCCAGCATGCCGGCGGCGTCCATGGCGGCGACCTCGGCCGAGACCGGGCCCTCCACCAGGCCGCAGATCTCGGCGATCACCTCCAGCATGTTGCGGCCGGACTTGGCGATCAGCGACGGATTGGTGGTCACTCCGTCGACCAGGCCGGTGGCGGCGAGGTCCTTGAGGACGGCGGTGTCGGTGGTGTCGAGGAAGAGCTGCATTATCTGACCTTGGAGCTTGCCGGTTCTGCACTTGTCGGCGCTGCTTGTAGCTGCGAAGGCCACAAGCGCAAAACCATGAGCCGCATCGCCTCCGTCCTCATCCCCATGCCGCTGCCCGAGGCGTTCGACTACGCCGAGCCGGAAGGCATGGGGCTGGAGCCCGGCGACCAGGTGGCGGTGCCCCTGGGCCCCAGGCTGATCCGGGGCGTGGTGGTGGAGATCCGCGACGCGCTGGGGGTCAACCGCCCGCTGAAGCCCGTGGCCGAGCTGCTGGACGACCCGCGCCTGCCGCCCGGCACCGTGGAGTTCGTCCAGTGGGCCGCGCGCTATTCCGTGGACGCGCCCGGCGGCGCCCTGGCGATCGCGCTCCGGGGCGCCCGCGCGCCCAAGGCTCGGCCCTTGCGGGTGGTGCGCGCCACCGGCGTCCAGCCGGCCCGGCCCACGGCGGCGCGGACCCGGGTGCTGGAGGCCGCCACGGCCCCCATGCCCCCGGCCGACCTGGCCCGCGCGGCCGGTGTCTCCTCCGGCGTTGTGAAGGGCCTGGTGGACGAGGGCGCCCTGGCCCTGGACCACATCGTCGCCGAGGCGCGGTTCGATCCGCCGGACCTCGGCCGCCACGGCGCGACCCTCAGCGAAAGCCAGGCGGCGGCGGCCGAGGTGCTCAAGGCCGCCGCCGTGGCCGGCTTCGGCGTCACCCTGCTGGACGGCGTCACCGGCTCGGGCAAGACCGAGGTCTATCTCGAGGCCGCCGCGGCGATCCTGGCCGCCGACCCGGAGGCCCAGGTGCTGATCCTGCTGCCCGAGATCGCCCTGACCCAGGCGGTGATCGCCCGGGTCGCCAACCGCTTCGGCGCCCAGCCGGGGGAGTGGCACTCCGACGTGGCGCCGCCCGCCCGCCGGCGGGTGTGGGAGGCGGTGGCCGCGGGGAACTGCCGGATCGTGGTGGGCGCGCGCTCGGCGCTGTTCCTGCCCTTCCGCCGCCTGAAGCTGATCGTCGTGGACGAGGAGCACGACGGTTCGTTCAAGCAGGAGGAGGGCTTCATCTACCACGCCCGCGACCTGGCGGTGGTGCGGGGCCGGATCGAGGGCGCGGCGGTCGTCCTGGCCTCGGCGACGCCGTCCCTGGAAAGCCTGCGCAACGCCGAGTCCGGCCGCTACGGCTGGCTGAAGCTGAACGCCCGGCACGGGACGGCCACGCTGCCCGACATCACCCTCGTCGACCTGCGCGAAAACCCGCCGGAGACCGGCCGCTGGCTGTCGCCGCCCCTGGTGGCGGCCATGGCCGAGACCTGGGAGCGGGGGGAGCAGAGCCTGCTGTTCCTCAACCGCCGGGGCTATGCGCCGCTGGTGCTCTGCAAGGCGTGCGGCCAGCGGATGACCGCCCCCGACACCGACAGCTGGCTTGTGGAGCACCGTTACACCGGTCGCCTGGTCTGCCACCTGACCGGCTTCTCGATGCCCAAGCCCGCCGCCTGCCCGCACTGTGGGGCCAAGGACAGCCTGGTCTCCATCGGCCCCGGCGTGGAGCGGGTGGAGGAGGAGGCGCGCGCCCTGTTCCCGGACGCGCGGATCGCGGTCTTCTCGTCCGACACCGTGTTCGACGCCCGCGAGGCGCGCCGCATGGTCCAGGCCATGGCCGAGGGCCAGATCGACATCCTGGTGGCCACCCAGGCGGCCGCCAAGGGCCACAACTTCCCGAACCTGACCCTGGTGGGCGTGGTGGACGCCGACCTGGGCCTGCGGGGCGGCGACCTGCGCGCGGCCGAGCGCACCTACCAGCTCCTGGCCCAGGCGACGGGCCGGGCGGGGCGGCGCGACCGGCCGGGGCGGGCTCTGCTGCAGACCTATGCCCCCGAGCACGCCGTGATGCAGGCGCTCAAGGCCCAGGACCGCGACGCCTTCGTGGCCGCCGAGATGGCCGAGCGCGAGCTGGCCGGCCTGCCGCCGTTCGGCCGGCTGGCGGCGGTGATCGCATCGGGGCCGGACATGGCCCAGCTGGAGGCCTTCGTGCAGGGCATGGCCCAGGCCGCGCCCAATACCCCGGGGGTGGAGGTCTATGGCCCGGCCGACGCGCCGCTGGGCCTGATCCGCGGACGGCGGCGCAAGCGCTTCCTGGTCCGCGCCGACCGCGGCGTCGACCTTTCCGCCTACATGGCCGCCTGGCGCGCCCGCGTCCGGCCGCCCGGCCAGATCCGCGTCGCCATCGACATCGATCCCTACAGCTTCCTGTAGTTCCTCCCCCTTGGGGGAGGGGGCCGCCATTCCACCCCGCTGGGGGTGGATCGCGAAGCGAGGGGGCGCGGACCGCAAAGCGGTCCGGAGGGGCGACCAACAAAAAGCCCCGGCGGTCTCCCGCCGGGGCCCTTCGTTCGGTGGTGGTCCTGCGCCTTAGCGGCGGTCGCCGAAGAGGGCGAGCAGGAACTGGAACATGTTGATGAAGTCCAGGTAGAGGCTGAGCGCGCCGTAGCTGGTGGCCACGCCCATGGCCGCCTGGTCGCCGCCCAGGTCGTAGTACTGCATCTTCAGGCGCTGGGTGTCGTAGGCGGTGAGGCCCGCGAAAATCAGCACGCCCAGCACGCTGATGATGAACTGCATCATCGAGCTCTGCAGGAAGATGTTGACCAGGCCGGCGATGATCAGGCCGATCACGCCCATGATCAGGAAGCTGCCCATCCCGGTCAGGTCCTTCTTCGTCGTATAGCCGAAGAGGCTGAGGCCGCCGAAGGCCGTGGCCGTGATCAGGAAGGTCGAGGCGATCGAGGTGCCGGTGTAGCGCAGCGCCACGACGCCCAGCGAGGCGCCGATCAGGCTGACCACGGTCCAGTAGACCATGCTGGCCGAGCGCGGGTTCTGGTTCTTCATGGCGAAGCCGGAGAACAGAAGCACCGCCAGGGGGGCGAACGCCACGACCATGCCGAGGATGCTGTAGCCCACGCGGCCGTTGGCGACGGTGAACAGCATGTCGCGAACGGGCGGGACCGAGCTGGTCAGATAGGCCAGGCCGGCCGACAGGACGAGGCCCAGCGCCATCTTGTTGTAGACGCCGAGCATGAAGGTGCGGAGGCCCGCGTCCACCGACATATCGGCGCGATCCGCCGGGATCGGGCGCGCGTAGCCGCGGTTGAAGTCGCTCATTTGAGCAAGGCCCTATAATGCGCGTCCAAAACCGGACGCAGGTGAAATATCGTTTCTGAGTGTGTCGGACGCAAGGCCCAACACGCACGATACGGTGAACGCGTTAGGATACATGTATGATCCGCCTCTTCGCAGCGCTTTCGATTCCCTCGGAAATTGGCGTCGCCCTCCAGGCGCGCCAGGCGGGGATCGAGGGCGCGCGCTGGCGGCCGCTCGAGGCCCTGCACGTCACCCTGCGGTTCTTCGGCGAGATCCGCCAGGACGTCGCGCGGGACCTGGACTCCGAGTTGATGAGCGTCGGTGGGCGGCCGTTCGAGATCGGCCTGGCCGGCGCCGGGTCGTTCGCCGACGGCGACGAGATCAACGCGGTCTGGGCGGGCGTGGCCGAGACCCCGGAGCTGCGCCGCTTGGCCGAGGCCTGCGAGAGCGCCGCGCGGCGGGTGGGGCTCAAGCCCGACAGGCGCAACTACCGGCCCCACGTGACCCTGGCCTACCTGCGCCGCCCCGACCCCGGCCAGGTCGCCGCCTGGATCCAGGCCCACAACCTGCTCAAGTCCCCCCCGATCCCCATCGACCGCTTCGGCCTCTACTCCAGCACCCTGGGCAAAGAGGGCTCCCACTACCGCCTGGAAGCCGAGTACCCGCTCTAAAATTCCTCCCCCGCTGGGGGAGGTGTCGCCGCAGGCGACGGAGGGGGTCCTCCACGACGGTCTGAGTGGACACCCCCTCAGTCGGCATTCGCCGACAGCTCCCCCATCGGGGGAGCAACTTGGAACCCCTAAGCGTCCACCGCATAGTCCTTCAGGATCCCCAGCGGCACGATCGCCAGTGTCTCCTCGTGCGTGCTCTCCAGCACCACCTGGGGCGCGGCCCCGGCGTCGAGGGCCTCCTTCCAGCGGGGCGCGCACAGGCACCAGCGGTCGCCGGGGTTCAGTCCGGAGAAGCCCAGGTCGGGTCGCGGCGTCGACAGGTCGTTGCCCACGCTCCTGGAATAGTTGAGGAATTCGGCGGTCATCACGGCGCAGACCGTGTGCATGCCCACGTCGTGCGGACCGGTCTCGCAGCAGCCGTTGCGGAAGAAGCCGGTGACCGGATCCAGGGAGCAGGGGACCAGCTCCTGGCCCAGGACGTTGCGGGCGCCGGCGTCGTAGCGGATCGGGCTTGTGGCCATGGCCCCATCCTAAACGCTAAGACTCCCGTATCGCCAAGGCGCGAAGGAGTTGCCATCCACATGAACCCGTCCCCCCGTCCCCGCCGCAGCGCCCTCTACCTGCCGGCGTCCAATGCGCGGGCGGTGGACAAGGCCCGGTCGCTGCCGTGCGACGTGGTCATCCTGGACCTGGAGGACGCCGTGGCGCCGGACGCCAAGGCCGAGGCCCGGGCGGGCGCGGTCGAGGCCGTTCGGGCGGGCGGATTCGGCGGCCGCGAGGTGGTGATCCGGGTGAACGGCCTCGACACCCCCTGGGGCGCCGACGACATGGCCGCCGCGGCGGCCGCGCACCCCGACGCCGTGCTGGTCCCCAAGGTCTCGACGCCCGAGGACCTGTCGGCGGCCCGGACCCGGCTGGGCGACCATCTGCCGATCTGGGCCATGATCGAGACCTGCGCGGCCATGTTCCGGCTGGAGGCCCTGGGCGCCGAGTCGGTGAACGTCGGCGTCGAGGCCTGGGTGATCGGCTCCAACGACCTCGCCAAGGAGATGCGCTGCGCCCTCACCGTCGATCGCGAGCCGTTGGTCACCGCCCTGTCGCTGAGCCTGATGGCCGCGCGGGCACATCGCCTCGCTATCCTGGACGGCGTGTACAACGAGATCGCCGACGCCGAGGGGCTCGCCCGCCAATGCGCCCAGGCCGCCGCCTTCGGCTTCGACGGCAAGACCCTTATCCATCCGACCCAGGTGGAGCCCGCCAACGCCGCCTTCACCCCCGATCCGGCGGCCATCGCCTGGGCCCGCACCGTGGTCGGCGCGTTTGACCTGACCGAGAACGCCGGCAAAGGTGTGCTCAAGGTGGAAGGCCGCATGGTCGAACGACTGCATTTCGCCGAGGCGAAGCGCCTGCTGGGCGTGGCCGAGGCCATCGCCGCGCGCGAGGCCGCATGAGGCTGGCCGCCGCCCTGATCGCGGGCGTGCTGATCGCGGCGCCGGCGCAGGCCCAGCCGGCGCCCGACCCCATCGACGCCCTGCTGCGCCCGCTCCCCAAGGACGCGGACGTGGAGGAGGCCGAGGCCGAAGCCCCGGAGTCGGCCGCGGACGCGGTTGCGGACCTGCCGGCGGGGCCGCAGCCCTACAGCCCCTACGTCCCGCCGCCGCACCCGACCCTGACCGCCCCGGTCTTCGTGCACGAGACGGGCAAGAATCCCGACGCCCCGCCCACCGTCGCCGAAGCGGCCTATGACGGCCGGCTGCGCTCCTCGGCGGCGTCGGTGCGTGGGTTCCAGGGCCCGATGGACGGCGGCTGGACCCTGGCGGCCGGCGGCCGGCCGCTCTACGCCTTCCAGCTTGTGGACAAGAACGGCGCGGTCGAAGGCGCCTGGCGCGACCTGCGCCGGCCCGGGGCCCTGGACGCCTCCGGCTTCTTCGAGATCGTCGAACGCACAGGCGCCGACCTGACCTTCCGTTTCGAGGGCGGCGGGGTCGCGGTGCTGCGTCCCGAAGGCGCCCGCTGGTCCGGCCAGCTCACCGAAGGCGGCCGCAGCGAAGCGGTGAGCCTGACGCGGCAGGCGGCGCCTTAGAGGCCCAACACGTCTCGCGCCGCGGCCACGGCCTTCGTCAGCGCGCCCGCGTCATACGCCTCCGCCACCCCCGCACCCCAGACCGGCCCCGGCCACGCGGCGTCGTCCGCCCGCCGCCCGACCACATGCACATGGAGTTGCGGCGTCACATTACCCAACTGGCCGACGTTCAGCTTCTCCACCCGCCGGCCCAGCGCCGCCCCCACCGCGCGCACGGCGAGGCCCGCCCGCACAATCTCCTCGGTCAGCGCGGCCCGGTCGTTGGGCGACAGGTCCTCCAGCTCGATCGCCCCGGCGACCCGGGGGATCAGCACGATCCAGGCGTAGCGCGCGTCGGCCTGCAGCCGGGCGTGGCAGAGCGCCAGGTCGCCGAGGGCCTCGGAGGTCGGCGGAAAGGCCGGATGGAGCTCGAACATCGTCCCCCGCGCGTGCGGCATTGCAGCATGGCCGTCAAAGAGCTACGCACCCGCCGACATCACATCAAGGAGCAGTATCATGGCGAAGCAGCCCATTCGCGTGGCGGTCACCGGCGCGGCCGGCAACATCGGTTACGCGCTGCTGTTCCGGATCGCCTCGGGCCAGATGTTCGGCGCCGACCAGCCGCTGATCCTGCAACTGCTCGAGATCCCCGTCGAAGGTCCCCAGAAGGCGCTGAAGGGCGTGGCCATGGAGATCGACGACTGCGCCTTCCCGCTGGTGCAGGGCATGGTCCTGACCGGCGAGGCCGACGTGGCCTTCAAGGACGCCAACTGGGCCCTGCTGGTGGGCTCCAAGCCCCGCGGACCCGGGATGGAGCGCGCCGACCTCCTGAAGGACAACGGGAAGATCTTCATCGCCCAGGGCCAGTCCATCGACAAGGTGGCCGCCGACGACTGCCGCGTGGCGGTGGTGGGCAACCCCTGCAACACCAACGTGATGATCGCCGCCAGCCAGGCCAAGCGCCTGCCGAAGGACCGCTTCACCGCCATGGTGCGCCTGGACGAGAACCGCGGCCGCGCCCAGCTCGCCCAGAAGGCCGGCGTCTCGATCGACCAGGTCACCGACCTGTTCATCTACGGCAATCACAGCCCGACCATGTTCGCCGACTTCACCCACGCCAAGATCGGCGGCAAGGACGCCGCTTCGGTCATCGGCGACGAGGCCTGGCTGAAGAACGACTTCCTGCCGGCGGTGGGCAAGCGCGGCGCGGCGATCATCGAGGCCCGCGGCGTGTCCTCGGCCGCCTCGGCCGCCAACGCCCTGGTCGATCACGTGCGCGACCTGGTGACCCCCGGCGCGATCCACTCGGTCGCGGTGGAGAGCCAGGGCCGCTACGGCTTCGCCGACGGCGTCTGGGCCGGCATGCCGGTGAAGACCACCGCCACCGGCTACGAGGTCCTGACCAACTACGAGATGGACGACTTCGCCAAGTCGAAGATCAAGATCACCAACGACGAACTCGTGGGCGAACGCGACACCATCAAGGACATGCTGGGCTAAGCACGGACCTCCTCTCCCCCCGCGAAGCGGAGAGGGAGAGGGAATGGAGAGGGCGGCGCCGAAATCTCGGCCGTACTGCGGTGGACCAATTGTCCGCCGTGGGCCCCCGCCCCCGTCCACCGTCGCCCAGCCGCCCTCTCCCGGCCTCTCCCTGCCTCTCCCTCTCTTCGCGCCTGTGGCGCTCGGGGGAGAGGAGGGTTCTACGCCGGCTGGAACAGCGCGAACTCTTCCGCCATCGCCTTCCCCACTGCCGGTCGGGCCGTGAGACGCGCCTGGTAGGCCTGGATCGCCGGATAGGGCGTCAGGTCGAACTTCACCGCCATGTTCCAGTTGAGCACCGCGGCCAGGTAGGCGTCGGCCACGCTGAAGTCGTCCAGCAGCCATTCGCGGCCGGTCAGGTGGTCGTTGAGGTAGGCCAGGCGCGAGGCGGCGTCCTCCTTGGCCTTGGCCTTGCCCTCGGCGGGCCAGGTGGGGCTGAGCAGGGGCGTGAACACCGTCTTGTGCAGCTCCGAGCCGATGAAGCTCAGCCACTGCTGGAGCTGGTAGCGGCCGAACCCGCCCGGCGCGAGGCCGGCCTCCGGCTTGCGGTCCGCCAGGTACTGCAGGATGGCGGCGTTCTCGGTCAGCACCGCCCCGTCGTCGGTCCGCAGCGCCGGGACCAGGCCCTTGGGATTGATCTTGCGGTAGTCTTCGCCCGAGGTGGTGCGGCCCGCCTTGGTGTCCACGCGCTGGAATGTCGCCTCCTGGCCGGACTCATAGAGCGTGATCCGGCTGGCCAGGGAGCAGGCGAGCGGCGAGAAATAGATGTCCATGGGGGCGTCCTCCGGGATGCTTGCTATATTCATACCGTTCCGCACAGAATGTGGACGGTCAAGGATTATTTGCGGAATGGTACAAAAAGAGCCGCGGCCCAGAGGGCGCCCCCGGTCATTCGATGTCGAACTCGTGCTCGACAAAGCCCGGGCGGTGTTCTGGAACCTGGGCTACGCGGCCACCTCGCTGGACGACTTGGCGGCGGCCACCGGCCTGAACCGGCCCAGCCTCTACGCGGCCTTCGGCGACAAGCACGCGCTCTACATGGCCGCCCTGGAACGCTCGCGCGCCGAGGCCACCGCGGCTCTCGGCGCGGCGCTCGCGGCCGAAGCGCCGCTGCGCCAGCTGCTGGGGATCATCTTCGACCGGACGGTCGACATCTACCGCGCCGGGTCCGTCGGCCAGCGCGGCTGCTTCCTGATCGGCACCGCGGTCACCCAGGCGGTCGACGACCCGGCCGCGCGCGAGATGCTCGCGACCTTCATCGGCCAGACCGACGTCCTCTTCACGGCCCGCTTCGAGCGTGACGCGACCCAGCTGGCGCCGGGGGTGACCCCGGCGATTGCAGGGCCCATGGCCAGCGCCACCTTCCACACGCTGGCGGTCCGTTCCCGGACCGGGGCCGGCGAGGCGGAGCTGAAGGCGATCGGCGCAGGGGCCGTGGTCCTGCTCTGCGGGCCTGGCCAACGCACATGAAAAAGGGCGGCCGCGAGGACCGCCCTTCATTGGCTTCGGCCGAAGAGACTACTTCTTCTTCAGCATGCCCTTGATCTCGGCCTGGCTGGCGTTGACCGTGGCCGCGCCGCTGGCGACCGCGAGGCTCGAGGTGTCCACGGCGAAGGTGTCGGCGCCCATCTTGATGGTGGCCGTCTTCTTGCCGTCGGCGCCGGTCTTCACGTCGGCGATCGAGCCGATGGTGGCGCCGGTGTTGTCCTTCACGGCCATGCCGCTCGTAACGCTGACATCCGCGCCGGACGCCGAGGCGCTGGGCGTGCTGCTGGTCGCCGCGTCGTCAGCCGGCGGCGTGGCCCCGCTGGTCGAGGGCGCTGCGCTGGTGGACGGCGTCGAAGTCGACGGCTCGGCGGTCGGCGGCGTGGCCGAGGTCGAAGGCGGCGTCGCGGGATCGGCAGTCGTTGATTGGGCCACGGCCGGCGCGGCGGCCAGGGTCAGGACCGCGGCGGCGGCGAAGGCGAGGCTTTTGTTCATAGGCATGCATGCTCCCATGTGCGCGCCCCCGCACCCGGCAACTGACAACCAAGCTCGGCGCCGATGGTTCCGCCCACGTGGGGCGCCGCAGCGTGACAGACCGCCGCACCAATCGTTGTCCCTGCCCACGCGGGGCTATAGGTTGGCCGCTTCTCCCACATGACTGTGCCTAGGGGACGGGGCGGAATACGTATGGATCAGGTCGAAAAGCGCACCTTTACCGACGAGGAGGCGCTGAGCTTCCACCGCTACCCGACGCCTGGGAAGATCGGCATCCAGGCCACCAAGCCGATGAGCACCCAGCGCGACCTGTCGCTGGCCTATTCTCCCGGCGTGGCCGTGCCCGTGCTGGCCATCGCCAAGGATCCGGAGCTCGCCTACGAATACACTTCCAAGGGCAACCTGGTGGCGGTCATATCGAACGGCACCGCGATCCTCGGCCTGGGCAATCTGGGCGCGTTGGCCTCCAAGCCCGTGATGGAAGGCAAGGGCGTGCTGTTCAAGCGCTTTGCCGACGTCGACGCGATCGACGTGGAGATGCTCTGCACCGATCCCGATGAGATCATCACCGTGGTCAAGAACATCGGCGTCACCTACGGCGGCATCAACCTGGAGGACATCCGCTCTCCCGACTGCTTCCGGATCGAGACCGAGCTCCAGGAACTGCTGGACATCCCGGTCTTCCACGACGACCAGCACGGCACCGCCATCATCTGCTCGGCCGGCCTGATCAACGCCTGCGAGATCACCGGCCGCAAGCTGTCGGAAGTGAAGGTCGTGCTGAACGGCCCGGGCGCGGCCGGCATCGCCACCCTGGGCCTGATCAAGGCGCTCGGCGTGAAGCATGAGAACGTCATCGCCGTTGATCGCAAGGGCGTGCTGTGGCGCGGCCGTTCCGACGACATGAACCAGTGGAAGTCGGCCCACGCCATCGACACCGACAAGCGCACCCTGGCCGAGGCCCTGGACGGCGCGGACGTGTTCATCGGCGTGTCGGCCAAGGGCGCGCTCACCCAGGAGCACATCAAGTCGATGGCGCCGCGGCCGATCATCTTCGCCATGGCCAACCCCGACCCGGAGATTACGCCGGAGGAGGTCTATGAGGTCCGCCCCGACGCCATCGTGGCCACCGGGCGCAGCGACTATCCGAACCAGGTCAACAACGTCCTGGCCTTCCCCTACCTGTTCCGCGGCGCCCTCGACGTGCGCGCCCGTCAGATCAACATGGAGATGAAGATCGCCACGGCGAACGCCCTGGCGATGCTGGCCCGTGAGGACGTGCCGGACGAGGTGGCCGCCGCCTATCACGGGGCTCAGCTCAAATTCGGGCCCGAGTACATCATCCCCACGCCGTTCGACCCGCGGCTGCTGTCCTACATCCCACCCTTCGTCGCCCAGGCGGCCATGGACACCGGCGTGGCCCGCAAGCCGATCGCCGACATGGACGCCTATCGCGCCACCCTGGCCCAGCGCCTCGATCCCACGGCCGCCTTCTCGCAGAAGCTGCAGGGCGCGGTTCTGTCCGGGCCGCAGAAGACCATCGTCTTCGCCGAGGGCGAGGAACAGGCGGTGATCCGCGCCGCCTACGCCTTCCAGACCCAGGGTCTCGGCAAGGCGATCCTGGTGGGCCGCGAGGACCTGGTGCACGAGAACATGCGCGCCGCCGGCCTTGACCCTGCCGATGCGGGCATCGAAGTGATGAACGCCCGCGTCTCGCATCATAACGAGGCCTCGGTGGACTACCTCTACGGCCGCCTGCAGCGCGAGGGCTACCTGCGCCGCGACGTGCAGCGCCTGATCAATCAGGACCGCAACAGCTTCGGCGCCGCTCTGGTGGCGCTGGGCCACGCCGACGGCATGGTCACCGGCGTGACGCGGAACTTCGACCAGGTGCTGGAAGAGGTGCTGAACGTCATCGATCCCGCCCCCGACGGCCGGATTATCGGCATGAGCGTGGTGATGGCCAAGGGCCGCACCCTGTTCATCGCCGACACCAACGTCACCGAGATGCCGTTGGCCGAGGAGCTGGTCGAGATCGCCATCGAGGCCGCCCGCGCGGTCCGCACCCTGGGCTATGAGCCCAAGGTGGCGTTCATGAGCTACTCCACCTTCGGCAACCCGATGGGCGAACGCTCGGAGCGGGTGCGCGACGCGGTGGCGATGCTGGACGACATGGATGGCATCGACTTCGAGTACGAGGGCGAAATGCCGCCGGAGCTGGCCCTGGACCCGGAGAGCCGCGGCGCCTATCCGTTCATGCGCCTGACCGGCCCGGCCAACGTGCTGATCATGCCCGCCATCCACTCGGCCGCGATCTCGACGCAGCTGATCAAGGCGCTGGGCGGGGCCGAGGTGATCGGCCCGATCCTTCTGGGCCTCGGCAAGCCGGTGCAGATCTGCCCGCTGGGCGCCTCGGTGTCCAAGATCCTGCAGCTAGCCACGGTCTGCGCCTACGACCGGCCGCTGGTGGAGATCGCTGAATGACACGCGGCGTCCCCGCCACGCCCAACTAGGATCGCGCGCCTCTCGGGGAGCGGGCGATCCGTCGTCCCTCCCCGGTCAAAAGGAGCGCGGCCGATGAACGGTCGAAGTCCCGGCTACAGTCTCGGCATCGATTTCGGGACCACCAATACCGTCCTCAGCCTGGCCGACGAGAGCGGCCCGGCGCGCCTGGTGCGATTCCCGGCGCCAAATTCCCCAGTCGACGGACGCGTCGAAGGCGGCTCCGGGGGCGCGCTGTTCGCGTTCCGATCCTGCCTGTCCTTCCACGCGCCATCGGACCACTCCAGCGAGCGGGCCATCGCCGCGGGCCCGTGGGCCATCGAGGCCTATGTGGAGGACCCGGCCGAGACCCGCTTCATCCAGTCGTTCAAGAGTTTCGCCGCCCAGGCCAGCTTCACGGAGACGCAGATCCTGAACCGCCGCTACCGGTTCGAGGACCTGCTCTCCACCTTCCTGCTCAAGGTTCGCGACTACGCCGGCGCCGAGCTGGGCGCCCTGCCCGAACGGGTGATCGTGGGCCGGCCGGTGAAGTTCGTCGGCGCCTCGCCCAGCGACGAGCTGGCCCTGTCGCGCTACGAGACCGCCTTCCACCGGATGGGCGTGAAGGAGGTGCTCTACGCCTACGAGCCGGTCGGCGCGGCCTTCTTCTTCGCCCGCCACCTCGCCCACGACGCCACAGTCCTGGTGGGCGACTTCGGCGGCGGCACCTCGGACTTCTCGATCATCCGCTTCGAACGTCATGCCGGCGAGATGCGGGCGATCCCGTTGGGCCGCGCGGGCGTGGGGGTGGCGGGCGACGCCTTCGACTACCGGATCATCGACAACCTGGTCTCGCCCGAGCTGGGCAAGGGCTCCAGCTACACCAGCCTGGGCAAGGTGCTGCCGGTGCCCAACCGCTACTATTCGGCCTTCGCGCGCTGGGACCAGCTGGCGATGATGCGAGCCAGCCGCGACATGCGGGAGATCCGCAAGCTGGAACGCGACGCCGTCGAGCCCGAGAAGATCGCCCGGCTGATTGAGACCCTCGATGAGAACTACGGCTACACCCTCTATCGCGCCGTCTCGAAGCTGAAGGAGACCCTATCAACCCAGGTCATGGCCGAGTTCCGTTTCGAGGCCGGGTCGATCTCGATCCTCCGCGACGTCCCGCGAAGCGCCTTCGAAGGCTGGATAGCGCCCGAGCTGGCGCAGATCGAAACCGCCGTCGACGCCGCCTTGGCCGACGCCAACCTTAGCGCCTCGGGTGTGGACCGGATCTTCCTGACTGGCGGCTCATCGCTGGTGCCCGCCGTACGAGCCATCTTCCAGCGCCGGTTCGACCCGTCGCGGATCGAGACTGGGGCCGAGCTGGAATCCATCGCCACGGGCCTGGCCCTGATGGGCCGGGAGCAGGACCTGAGCCGCTGGACGACGCGGGCGGGACCCGCCGGCTAGGCGCTTCCACCCCGGGCGGGTTGCAGCCTGCTCCCCTCCGGGTTGAATTTCGCCGGGCAAAGGGTGGGGACTAACCCCCGGATTCCATTAAAGTTTCACGGCAAGAAATATATTCCTGGTATGGACGAATCTGGGGAACAGCCCCGCTAGGCTGGGCTTTGGCTCGCCGTAATGGCGTGTCACATCAGTTGTTTAGCAGGCGTGCGAAAGCCGCCTGTCCGGCCGGGGGCGCTGGCTTTGGCGGTGCTCACAGGTCTCTTGGTCCTTCCCGGCGCCTCCTCTGCGCAGGAGTGCGTCGAGAAGATGAGCCGGATGCCGATGGCCGGTCCGGCCGGCGGCGGCGCTCCCACCTATCGCGCGAACATGATGCGCCGGGCGCCCGCCGCGCGTCCCGCCGCCGCGGCGGCCCGGCCACGGGTCATGAAGGCTAAGGCCACCGGAAGCGCCGTGCGCAAGGCGCGGCCCGTCCGCAAGGCATCCGTCCATCGCCCGGCGCGCAAGGCCACGCCGCGCGTGCGCCGGGCCGCCGCCCCATCCGTCGCCCCGGTCTTCCGCGCCCTGCCCGCGCCGACCCCGATGCCCGTGGCCGCCTATGAAATGGCCACGCCTCGCGCCTATGCCCTGATCGCCACCACCATCTGCGAGACCGGGCCGCGCGCCCTTGGCGCGCCGGAAGCCGCAGTTCCAGTGCTGGCGATCGCGCCGGGTGGCGGCCCACCGACCGACGACCTCATCCCCGGAACGGACACCGAGACCACTCTGCCGCCCATCAGCCGACCGGACTTCCCCGGCCCCGGACCCACGGGTCCGACCGGCGGCGGAGGGGGGCCGGGCCCCACGCCGCCTCCCGGCGTCGAGCCGCCCTTGGTGGAGCCGCCGGTCACGGAGCCTCCGTTTGTCGAGCCGCCGATCGGCCCTCCCGGCGAAGAGCCCCCGGTGTTCCCCCCGGGCGAGGAGCCGCCAATCTTCCCGCCGACGGGTCCGCCGGTGATCGAACCGCCCACCGGTCCGCCGATCCTCGAGCCGCCAACCACGCCGGTGCCGGAGCCGGCGAGCTGGGCCCTGATGATCCTTGGCTTCGGCCTGCTGGGCGCGCGTCTGCGGGCTACTTCTTCCGCAGCGTCGGGCTCTCCAGGTCGAGTTGGCTCACGGGGATGATCTCCAGGCCGGGCAGCTTGGCCTTCAGGCCCGGCGCAAAGGTCTTGGCGTCGCCGGCGACCACGACGCTGGCCTGCGCCGGGTCGAAGATCCGCTTGGCGAACGCCTGCACCTGGGAGGCGTCCACGGCCTCCACCTTGGCGGTGTAGCGGGTCACCTCGTCCAGGGGCACGCCGTAGAGCGCCAGGTTGCCCAGCACGTCGGCCAGGCCGGCGGAGGTGGCCAGGTCGCGGCCGTAGCCGCCCACCAGCACCGACTTGCGCGCCTTCAGCTCGTCCGGGCCGGCGGAGGCCGAGCCCAGCTTGGTCAGCTCCGCGTTGATCAGGTCCAGCACCTCGGCGGCGGACTCGTTCTTGGTCTGGGCGCTGGCGCGGAACGATCCGGTGGTGCGCGCCGTGGAGAGGCTGGCCCGTGCGCCGTACGACAGGCCGCGCTTGATGCGGATTTCCTGGTTCAGGCGGGCCGAATAGCCGCCGCCCAGCACCGTCGCCGCCACCACGCCCGGATAGTAGTCCGGATCGTCGCGGGCGATGGCCGGCTTCATGACATTGACCGAGGCCTGGCCCGTGCCGGGGATGTCGATGGCGACGGCGCGGGGCTTGCCGGCCGGGGCGATGGTGGGCGTGGCGGCCAACGGCGCGGCAGGCTTTCTCCAGTCGCCGAACGCCTTTTCCGCCAGGGCGAAGCCCTGCTCGGCCGAGACGTCGCCGGTCAGCACCAGGACGGCGTTGTCGGGCCGGAACCAGGTGGCGTGCAGCTTGGCCAGATCGGCGGGCTTGAGCCGCTGGATCGATTCCGGCGTGCCCTGCGGCACGTGGCCGAAGGGCGTGCCGCCATAGATCACCGGCGCGGCGGCGAAGCCAGCGACCGAGCCCGGCTGCTGGTAGGCCACCCGCAGGCCGTCCAGCGACTGCTCACGCTGGCGTTCCAGCTCCTCGGCCGCGAAGGTTGGGTTCATGGCGACGTCAGCCATGATCGCCAGGCCGGCCGGCAGCTTGTCGGCGATCGCGCTCAGGGTGACGGAGGAGGACTCCAGCCCCCCGCCGGACGACAGCGACGCGCCCAGGCTCTCGGCCTGGCTGGCGATCTGCTGGGCTGAGCGGGTCTTGGTTCCCTCGGTCAGCATGCCGGCCATCATGTTGGCCGCGCCAGACAGGCCCTCAGGATCGGCCCACGCGCCGGTCTTCACCGTAAGGTCGGCGGTGACCAGCGGCAGGTCGGACGAGCGGGCGACGATGACCCGCAGGCCGTTGGCCAGGGTCTTCTCGGCCGGTCGGGGCAGCACGGGCTGCACCGGCTCGCCGATGCCCGGCGGTTTCGCCCGCTCGGCCTCGGGAGCCAGGGTGAAGACCGGGCCGTCGTAGGTGGCGACCTGCTTGGGCGGCGCGGGCGCGGCGGCCACGGTTTCGCCCTTGGGCCGCTCGCTCTCGGGGCGGTAGCGGATGGTCATCCGCCGATCCTCGGCCAGGTATTTGGCGGCGACCCGCTGAACGTCGGCGGCCGTGACCGCCTGCAGCTTAGTGAGCTCGGTGTTCACGGCGTTGGCGTCGCCGTCGACCGTCAGGGCGTAGCCGATGGCGCTGCCCCGACCCTCGATGGTCTCGCGTTCGCGCAGGGCGCCGGCCAGCAGCTCGTTCTTTGCCTCCGACAGCTCGGCCGCGGTGGGCGGGGCGTCGCGCAGGCGCTTCACCTGGGCCAACAGGGCGGTCTCGCCCTGGGCGATCGTCTTGCCGTTCGACATGATAGCGCCGACCATGAAGAGGCCGGGGTCCTGCGGGAGGTCGGCGTTGGAAAAGGATTCCACTGCGATCTGCTGGTCGTAGACCAGGCTGTTGTAGAGACGCGACGACTTGCCGCCCGACAGGATGGCGTCCAGCACCTTCAGCGCCGGGGCGTCGGGATCGGACGCGGCCGGCCCCTGCCACGACAGCACGACCGCCGGCAGCGGGACGTTCGGGCCGTAGCCGTCGAACACGCCGGCCTTGGTGCGCGGCGGCTCCTTGGCCGTCACCCGCGGCAGCGGCTGGGTCGGGTTCTTCAGGCCCCCGAAGTACTGGTCGATCCAGGCGTCCAGCCTGGCCTGGTCGAAGTTGCCAACGATGATCAGGGCCGCGTTGTCCGGCCGGTAGTAGGTGCGGTGGAAGGCGCGCACGTCATCCACCGTGGCGGCGTCAAGCTCCTCGATCGAGCCGATGCCGGGGCGCTTGTAGGGATGGGTCGTGTAGCTGGCCTGCGGCAGGTACAGCGCCATCAGCCGGCCGTAGGGCGAGGCCAGGACCCGCTGGCGCAGCTCCTCCTTCACGACGTCGCGCTCGGACTTGAACACCGCCTCGTCGACCACCAGCGTGCTCATCCGGTCGGCCTCGGCCCAGACCAGCCGCTCCAGGTGGTTGGCGGGAACCACCTCGTAGTAGTCGGTGAAGTCGTCGGCCGTGGAGGCGTTGTTGAACCCGCCCACATCCTCCGTCATCCGGTCGAAGGTTTCCGACGGCATGTTCCGCGTCGCCTTGAACATCAGGTGCTCGAACAGGTGCGCGAAGCCCGAGCGGCCCTGCGGATCGTCCTTGGAGCCGACGCCGTACCAGACCTGCACCGAGACGTTGGGTGTGGCCCGGTCCAGGGAGGTGATGACCTTTAGGCCGTTGGCCAGGGTTCGGGACTTGAACTGGATGGGCGGAACCTCGGCCGCCGCGGCGGGGCTGGCGAGGACCGCGGGCGCGAGCGCCGAAGTGGTCAGCAGGAAGGCGAGGCCGGCGGCGCGGGCGGTTCGGAACATGGAGCATCCCGGTTGAGGGCAAGGTGGGGAAATCCTTACCACCCAACCGGGACGCGGAAAGCTTACGACGAATTCATGTGGACGCGGGGGGACGCCCGTTCGTCGCAAGCCTTGTCTTCAAGCCGCTTTCTGCTGAGCCTTGAACGCGGCCATCACCGTGTAGAACGTCCCATAGGTCGGCTCGAACGACGGCCGCGCCTTCATCCGGCCGATCCAGGCCTGGAGGTTCGGATAGGGCGAGAAGTCATACTCGGGGAGATCGCCGAGCAGCACGAAGGCAAGGCCCAGGTGGTCGGCGATAGTGATCTCGTCGCCGCATACGTAGGGCCGGTCCGCCAGCATGTGCCCGTCCAGCACCTTCAGCCAGCGCGGAGCAATTTCGCCGCCGAAGGACGTCATCGCCTGCATCAATTCCGGCGGCGCGCCATGCGGCACGCCCATGTGCGGGTAGCAGACGAAGAGGCAGAAGTACTCGTGGAACTGGGTGCTGAACCAGGACAGCGCCTCGTCGACTTTCGCCTGATCGCGCGCCGTCGAGGGATAGGCGGCCGAGCCTGACTTGCGCGCCAGGTACTTCAGGATCGCCACGGACTCGCCCAGCTTGAGGTCGCCGTCCACCAGGAAGGGGACGATGCCGTTGGGGTTGAGGGCGAGATAGTCCGGCGTCTGGTGGCCGCCGGCCATAAGGTCGACGTGGACGATCTCGACGTCCAGGCCCTGCTCCGCAATGAACATCAGCACGGGCCGGGACGTGGTCGAGATCGGATCGCAGTAGAGTTTCATGCACACACCTTTGTTGTTCTTGCATCGCGGGCCCGCGGGGTCGGTCCGCCGCTCGGGGACGGGGGAGATACGGGCGAGCTTGACCTTTGGGCAATCAGCGCTCTTGCAGGTTGGGTCTGCACAACCGCAGTATGGAGCCATGTTCGACTGGAATGACCTCAAGGCGTTCCTGGCCGTGGCACGCGGGGGCTCTACGCTCGCGGCGTCCAAAGCGCTGGGCGTCAACCAGACCACTGTGGCCAGGCGCGTCGAGAGCCTGGAGCACGACCTGGGCTTCAAGCTGTTCGAGCGTGGCCAGACGGGCAGCCGCCTGACCGAGGGCGGTCAGATGATGATCCCCGAGGCTGAGAACGTCGAGCGCGCGGCCATCCGTTTCGCCAACCACGCCGCCGGCCAGCTGCGCGGCGTGTCCGGCGCGCTGCGCCTGACCACGAACGAACTGGTGGCCAACACCATGGTCATCCCGGCCCTGGTGGAGTTCCGCAAGCTGCACCCGGATGTGCAGATCGACCTCGTCATCACCGACCGGACGCTGGACCTGGAAAACGGAGAGGCGGACCTCGCCATCCGGACCGCCGTCGAGCTGGTGGCCTCCGACTTGGTGGCGCGCAAGATCGCCGAGCACGCCATGGCGCTCTACTGCAGCCGCGACTACGCCGCACGCCGGGGCGTGCCGGCCTCGCTGGAGGCGCTGCAGGACCACGATCTCATCGACGTCACGCCGGAGACGGGTGAGATCCCCGCCGCCACCTGGATGATGCGCTACGCCGGCGGCAAGCCGCCGATCACCCGCAGCAACAGCATGGGCAGCCTGGTGCACGCGGTGAAGGCGGGCCTCGGCATCGGCGCGTTGCCCTGCACCATCGCCGATCCCGATCGGGACCTGGTGCGCTGTTCGGATGATGTTCCCGAGGGGCGCGCCAGTTCGTGGATCGTCACGCGGCGCGAACTGAAGGACACGCCGCGGGTGCGCGCCTTCATCGATTTCCTGGCGCCCTACCTCCAGGACTTCATGAAGAAGGTCGAGGAGCGCGGCCGGATCCGGCTGGCCGAGGACGCCGCCACTGTGGTGCCCTTCCCGACGAAGCACGCGGGCTAAAGCGCGTCGCCCCAGTCCAGCCTGCGGGCCTTGGCGTGGGCGGGCTTGTCGCGGCGGGGCACGAAGCGCTGTTCCACCCCGGCCTCGGTGCAGAGCTTCAGGTCAATCCCGGGCTTGCCGGCCCGGGGTCGGGCCAGGACGCGCGGCGTGCGCGGCTCGGTCGCGACCTGCGGCCGGGCGGCCAGCAGATAGGCGAACTTCTCGTCCTCGAACGACATGGCGGCGCCCTTGGCCAGCCGGTGGTCGCGGGAGCGCGGTAGGCGGACGCTGAAATGGCACCAGTCCGGCGCGAGCAAAGGGCAGGCGGCCTCGTGCGGGCAGGGCGCCAGGACGCGGGCGCCGGCGGCGATCAGTCCGTCGCGCGCCGCCAGGATGCGGGCATAGCCCGCCGGCGTGCCGGGCTCGACGAGGGCCAGCACCCCATCGCAGGCCGCCCAAAGCCCCGCGACGACCTTCGCCTGGGTCGCCGGCGCGATCTCGGCCAGGGCGTAGCTGGCCAGCACCAGGTCGACCTGTGGGAACGGGCCGGTGGCGAGGTCGCCCCGCCGAGCGTCGGCCTGCGCGACCGCGCCCGGGGCGTCCTCGGCCAGACGCTTCGCCATGTCGAGGAACGGGGGGCTGGCGTCGAACCAGACGACGCTCGTGAGGCCGGGCCAGGCCTCGACCGCCGCCCAACTCCCGCCTCCAGGGCCGCAGCCGGCGTCCAGCAACGAGGCGGGCGCGAAGTCCGGGGCCAGGCGCTGCAGCTCGGCGAAGACGGCGGTGTTGGCCGCGAAGGTCGCCGGCAGCCTGGCGAGCGCATAGGCCAGGGCGTCGTCGCGCCCCTTGATCACCGCCGAAGAGCCGCGGCCCGCGCGATAGGCCTCCGTGGTCTTCGCCGTGCGTTCGGCGAGCTCGCGGCGCGAGGCGCCCGAAAGCTCCCGGTCGATGGCGGCCCGCAGGCCGGACGGGAGCTCAACGGACATCAGCTGAGCGCGTCGGCCCGCAGTTTCGCCAGGTGCGCGGCCACCGCCCGGTCGGCCAGGCCCGTCACGTCACCGGGTTCGCCGGTCTCAGCGATGCGGCGCAGTACGGGCCGCACGACCGCGCCCGATGGTGTTTTGGGCAGGGGACCGAAGATCACGTGCGCCGGGGCCGCCGCCTCACCGATCTCGCGCCGCAGGAAGCCCTTCAGCTCCGCGCCCAGCACGTCGGAGGCCATGATCTCGGGGTCGGGCTCGATGAACGCCCAGAGCGATTCGCCCTTGATGACGTCCGGCACGCCGACCACGGCGACCTCGGCGACCGCGTTGTGGGTCTTCAGGACCGATTCCAGTTCGGCGCAGGACAGGCGGTGGCCGCTCACGATCACCTCGTCGTCACCCTTCCGCGACGCCCGGTTGTTGACCAAGTCGTCGACCACGGCGGGATCGGCCAGGGTGGAGGTGTCGCCAAGGTTGGACAGGTCGTCCTCGGCGATCTTGCGCAGGATGCGGCGCATGATCTTGCCCGAACGGGTCTTGGGCAGGCCGGGCGCGAACTGGATCACGTCGGGCGCCGCGAAGGGACCGATCTCATGGCGCACGAAGTTGCGCAGGTCGGCCATCAGGGCGTCGGTGGGCTCGATGCCGACCTTGAGGGTCACGTAGCAGTAGATGCCCTGGCCCTTGATGTCGTGCGGATAGCCGACGACAGCGGCCTCCGCCACGGCGGGATGGCCCACCAGGGCGCTCTCGATCTCGGCCGTCCCCAGGCGGTGGCCCGAGACGTTGATCACGTCGTCCACGCGGCCGGTGATCCAGTAGTAGCCATCGGCGTCGCGCCGGGCGCCGTCGCCGGTGAAGTACTTGCCGGGGTAGGTGGAGAAGTAGGTGTCGATGAACCGCTGATGGTCGCCATAGACGGTCCGCATCATGCCGGGCCAGCCGTCGGTGATGCAGAGGTTGCCGTTGACCGCGCCGGTCAGCTCCAGGCCCTCGGCGTCCACCAGCATCGGCTTCACGCCGGGCAGCGGCTTGGCGCAGGATCCGGGCTTCAGGGCGTGCGCGCCGGGCAGGGGGCTCATCAGGCAGGCGCCGGTCTCGGTCTGCCACCAGGTATCGACGATCGGGCAGCGGCCCTCGCCCACCACGCGGTGGTACCAGAGCCAGGCCTCGGGATTGATCGGCTCGCCCACCGTGCCCAGCAGGCGGATCGACTTGCGCGACGTGCGCAGCACCGGCAGGTCGCCCTCGCGCATCAGGGCGCGGAGGGCTGTGGGCGCGGTGTAGAAGATCTCGACCTTGTGCTTGTCGCAGACATCCCAGAACCGCGAGGAGGTCGGGAAGTTGGGCACGCCTTCGAACATCAGGCTGGTCGCGCCGTTGGCCAGCGGGCCATAGACCACATAGCTGTGGCCGGTGACCCAGCCCACGTCGGCGGTGCACCAGAAGACCTCGCCCGGCCGATAGTCGAAGACCACCTCGTGGGTCCACGACGCCCAGGCCAGATAGCCGCCGGTGGTGTGCAGCACGCCCTTTGGCTTCCCCGTCGAGCCGGAGGTGTAGAGGATGAACAGCGGGTCCTCGGCGCCCATCGGCTCAGGCTCGCACTCGGCCGAGACGGTCTGCTTCAGGTCCGAGAAATAGGCGTCGCGGCCAGCGGTCATTGGCACGTTTCCGCCGGTGCGCTTGACGACGATCACGTCGGTCACATCCGGGCAGGCCTTGAGCGCCTCGTCGACGTTCAGTTTCAGCGGCACGATCTTGCCCCCGCGCAGGCCCTCGTCGGCGGTGATCACGATCTTCGAGTCGCAGTCCAGGATTCGGCCCGACAGGCTGTCGGGCGAGAAGCCGCCGAACACCACCGAATGGATCGCCCCGATGCGCGAACAGGCCAGCATCGAGGCCGCCGCCGCCGGAATCATCGGTAGGTAGATGGTGACGCGGTCGCCCTTCTGGACGCCCTTGGCCTTCAGCACATTGGCCCAGCGGCAGACTTCGGCGTGGAGCTGGCGATAGGTCAGGGCGTCATAGGTCTGGCCGTCGTCGCTCTCCCAGATCAGCGCCACGGTGTCGCCGTTCGAATGCAGGTGGCGGTCCAGGCAGTTGGCCGAGACGTTCAGCACCCCGTCAGCGAACCAGCGCACCCGGAAATTGTGCCTGTCGAACGACACGTCCTTCACCTCGGTGAAGGGCTTGATCCAGTCCAGCCGCCGGCCGATGTCGGCCCAATAGGCCTCCGGCTCGGCGTCGACACGCCGAACGGCGGCGTCATAGGCCGCCGCATCCATGTGGGCCTTTGCCGCCCATTCCTGGGGAACCGGGAAAACCTCGCCGTCGGACACCACTGAACCTCCGATGGATCGCTTGAGGGTCGAGTATCCGGGCGTTTGGCCCCGCGCAACCTCAAGCGGGACGAACCCGCGACGCGACGTTGAGGCGCACCGGGGAATCCACAATGTTCTGATGGCTCCGCTTGCAGCGACTCAAGCGGCGGACGAGGTTGCCCGGATGCTTCGTGCGTCCTTCGTTCTCGCCCTCGCGGCCCTGGGCCTTTCCGCCTGCAACGGCGCAGCGCCGAAGGCCGCAGCCGAGAGCGCCAGCCGCCTGCTGACCGCGGCCTACAACAACGACCGCGTCGCCTTCGAAGCGGAGATCGACCGCGCCGCGGTACGCGACGACGTTCGCCGCCAGGTGAGCGAGATGGCCCGCACCAAGGCGCTGGACGTGGACGGCGGGCCATCCGAGTTCGCGCTGGACCGGATGATCAGCCCCGACGCCGTTCGCCTGGTCGACGACAAGGGCGCCCCGCTGGCCGCCGCGCCAACCCCCAAGCAGGTGGCGCCGCTGATGAAGGTGGTCGACGCCAAGCACGTCTGCCTGCGCGATGCGGAGTCGCCGCAGAATTGCCTGCTGACCTTCGCCAAGGGCACGGAGGCCGAGGCCAAGGGGCACTGGCGGCTGGTGGGCATGCGGGCGCTGGACCTGCGGGTCGAGGTCGCCAGCGCCGGGTCGTAGGCGAAAGTTCGGAATTTACTGTACCCGCCGGAAGACCCTATGGATTCGGCCAGCGAATCCTCGAGTCGAAGGCATCCTCCCCATGCTGCTGCACCTGTCCACCTGGCCGGAGATCGAGGGCTTCCTCAGTCGGTCCAAGACGGTCGTCATCCCCATCGGCTCCAACGAGCAGCACGGCCCGACCGGCCTGCTGGGCACCGACTGGCTCTGCCCGGAGATCATCGCCCACGAGGCGCACAAGACCGGCGACATCCTGGTCGGCCCGACGTTCAACATCGGCATGGCCCAGCACCACCTGGATTTCCCGGGCACTATCGCGCTGCGCCCCTCCACCTTCATGCTGGCGATCGGCGACTGGTGCCGCAGTCTGAGCCATGCCGGTTTCGAGAAGCTCTACTTCCTGAACGGCCACGGCGGGAACGTGGCCACCATCGAGGCCGCCTTCTCCGAGCTCTACGCCGAGGCCAGCTACGCCGGCCGGGACCGCGGCTTCGCCTGCAAGCTGAAGAACTGGTGGGACCTGGCGGGCGTCACCGCGCTCGCCAACCGCCAGTTTCCGGTCGGCCACGGGAGTCATGCGACGCCCAGCGAGATCGCGGTGACCCAGTGGGGCTACCCCGACAGCATCAAGGCGGCCAACTATGCGCCCCAGATCGCCCCCACCGGCCCGATCCGCGAGGCCGCCGACTTCCGCGCCCGCTACGCCGACGGCCGCATGGGCTCCGACCCCGGCCTGGCCACGCCCGAGAAGGGCGGCGAGCTGGTGAAGTTGGCGGCGGCGGCCCTGCTGCAGGACGTCGCCGAGTTCGGGGCGGAGAAGGCGCCGGCGCCGTAACCCCCTCTCGCTTCGCGAGCTCCCCCAGAGGGGGAGCATCTGTGCTGCGCAAATCCTCCCCCTATGGGGGAGGTCCCGAAGGGGGAGGGGGTTTCAGGCGGTGAAGACTTCGCCGCCACGCACTTCCACCGGCCATGCCGCCAGCCGCTCATCCGCGCACGGCCCCGCGATGCACAGTCCGTCCAGCGTGAACAGCGCGCCGTGGCCGGCGCAGAGGATGTGGCGGGCGTCGCGGGTCAGGTAGCGGTCGTCCAGGGGGGCGAGGGGCCAGCCGGCGTGAGGGCATGAGTCCACGAAGCCTTGCGCCGCGTCGCCCTGGCGGATCACGAAGCCGGCGAACATCCGCGAGCCGTCGCGGAAACGGAAGGACTTGCCGCCGGGATCCTTGATCTCGTCCAGCGCGCAGAGCTTCACGCCCGCCGGCGGCCGGGCCGGGTTGTCGGGCTCAAAGTTGGCCAAACGTGACCTTCACCGCGTTCAGCTCGACCTGCCGCCAGAGGCCCGCCTGGGTGTAGGGGTCGGCCGCGTTGAAGGCCTCGGCGGCGGCGCGATCGGCCACGTCCAGAATGAACATCGAGCCCGCCATCTGGCCGTTCGCGTCCAGCATCGGCCCGGCGATCTTGATGTCGGCGAGGCGGGTCTGGATGTAGGCGAGGTGCCGCTCGCGGGTGGCCATGCGCAGGTCCAGGGAATCGGCCTTGTCCAGGCAGTGCAGCACGAAGGTGGGCATCTAGTTTTCCTCGCGGAGGGGACGGGAGAGCAGGCCGCGGATGGCGTCGTCGACACCCACCTCTCCGGCCAGGATGGCGGCCACGGCCTCGCAGATCGGGGTCTCGACGCCAAGCCTGCGGGCCAGTTCGCGGACCGCGGGCGCGGACGCCACGCCCTCCGCCACCGAGAGCTTGCCGGCCAGCGCCTCTTCCAGTGTCTGGCCGCCGCCCAGGGCCAGGCCGACGCTCATGTTGCGCGACTGGGGGCTGGAGCAAGTCAACACCAGGTCCCCCAGGCCGCAAAGCCCGGCCACGGTCTCGGCCTCGCCGCCCAGCGCCACGGCCAGGCGGGTCAGCTCGGAAAAGCCGCGAGTGATCAGGGCGGCGTGGGCGGAGCGGCCCAGGCCCCGGCCCTCGACGATGCCGCAGGCGATGGCCAGGACGTTCTTCACCGCCCCCCCGGCCTCGGCGCCGATCATGTCGGTGGCGAAGTAGGGCCGGAACGTGGGCGTGGCGATGGCCTCCGCCAGGTCCTCGGCGCAGCCGGTCTCGGGACAGGCCAGCGTCACGGCCGTCGGCAGGCCGCGGGCGACCTCTCCGGCGAAGCTGGGGCCGGAGAGGACAGCGGCCTGGGCCTGAGGAATGGTCTCGGCCAGCACCTCGATCATCAGCTTCAGCGAGCCCTGCTCGATGCCCTTGGAGCACAGCAGGATCGGCAGGCCGTCTCGGGCGTGGGGCGCGAAAGCCGTCAGGGTCGAGCGCATGTGCTGCGCCGGCGGCACGGCCAGGATCAGGTCGGCTTGGGCCAGGTCGGCCAGGTCGGCTGTGGCGCGGATCGCGGCGTCCAGCGGCACGCCCTTCAGGAAAGTCGCATTCTCGTGTGTGGCGTTGATGCTCGCCACCACCTCGGGCTCGCGGGCCCAGAGGATCACGTCGCGGCCGGCGCGGGCGCAGACCTGGGCCAGGGCCGTGCCCCACGCGCCGCCCCCGATCACGCCTACCGTTGTCATGCCTTGGCTCCCTTGCGCCCGGTCTTGTGGGTCGGGCTGGCGTTTGCGGCCGCCTCGTCCAGCGGCCAGCGCGGGCGGGCGATGGCGTCCAGCGGGTCGGAGATCCCGGCCGCCAGCCGCTCGGCCCCGGCCAGCGCGATCATGGCGGCGTTGTCGGTGCAGTAGGCCAGGGGCGGGGCGGCGAAGCTGAAGCCACGACGGGTCGCCGTGTCCTGCAGCAGGGTGCGGACGGCCTTGTTCGCCGCGACGCCCCCGGCCACGACGAAGCGCAAGCCTCGGCCTTCATGCTCCAGCGCATAGGCCCTCATCGCCCGGTCGGACTTCTCGGCCAGTTGGCTGGCGATGGCGGTCTGGACGGCGGCCGCCAGATCCTGGCGCTGCCGGTCGGTGGTGACGCCGTCGGCCAGCCGAGCGGCCGCGGTCTTCAGGCCCGAGAAGGAGAAGTCGCAATCCTTGCGCCCCAGCAGCATGCGCGGGAGTTGGAAGGCGCTCGCGTCACCACCCTCGGCCATCCTCTCCAGCGCCGGGCCGCCGGGATAGGGCAGGCCCATGGCCTTGGCGATCTTGTCGAAGGCCTCGCCCGCCGCGTCATCGATGGTTGTGCCCAGGCGGCGGCAGGCGCCGATTCCGTCCACGCTCAGGAGCTGGCAGTGCCCGCCGGAAACCAGCAGCAGCAGGAACGGATAGGGCAGGTCGGCGCCCAGCCGGGCTGAGACCGCGTGGCCTTCGAGGTGGTTCACCGCCACCAGCGGCAGTCCACGCGCCAGGGCCACGGCCTTGCCGAACGAGAGGCCGACCATCACTCCACCCACCAGGCCCGGCCCAGCGGTGGCCGCCACGCCGGTCAGGTCCTCGTAGCCGACGCCGGCTTCGGCCAGGGCGGCGGCGACGATGGCGTCGATGCCTTCCACGTGGGCCCGCGCCGCGATCTCGGGCACCACGCCGCCGTAGGGTGCGTGCTCGGCGATCTGGCTGCCGACGACCGAGCTCAGCACCTCTGCCCCGCCGTCCAGGTGACGGCGCACCACCGCGGCGGCGGTTTCGTCACAGCTGGTTTCGAGTCCCAGGACAGTTTGAGGGCCGGTGTGGATTGCGGTCATCCGGTTGCGGGGGGGAGGCTGCTCCTGTAGCAGCCCTGCTACGTTTTCGTTCCCGCAGGTAGACCGCCCACCGTGCCTTCGCAACCGCCCGCCTTTTCCGGCCAGGTCCGTATCGGCGCCCGCGGCTCCAAGCTCAGCCTGGCCCAGGCCGGGCACATGCAGCGCCGCATCGCCGCCGCGCTCGGCGCCGATCCCGAGAATCCGGCCGAGGTCGAGCGGGTCGCGCCGCTGATCGTCATCACCACGACCGGTGATCGGGTGCAGGATCGCCGGCTGCTGGAGATCGGCGGCAAGGGGCTCTTCACCAAGGAGATCGAGGAAGCGCTGATCGAGGGCCGGATCGACTGCGCGATCCACTCGATGAAGGACATGCCGGCGCTGCTGCCCGACGGCCTGTGCATCGCCGCGGTTCCCGAGCGGGAGGACCCGCGCGACGCCTTCCTCAGCCGCGAAGCCCTGACCCTGGAAGACCTGCCGCAGGGCGCCAAGCTGGGCACGGCCAGCCTGCGGCGCCAGGCGCAGTCTCTGTTCCGCCGCCCCGACCTGGACGTCCAGATGCTGCGCGGCAACGTCGACACTCGCCTGGCCAAGCTGGCGGCGGGCGAGGCCGATGCGATCCTGCTGGCCTACGCGGGCCTGCGCCGCCTGGGCATGGGCGACCTGCCGAAGAGCCTGCTGGACCCCAAGGACATTCCGCCCGCGCCGGGCCAGGGCGCCCTGGCCATCGAGACCCGCGAGGGCGACCGCGACCTGGCCTGGGTCGCGGGTCTGCGCTGCGACACCACCACGCTTTGCGTGGCCGCCGAGCGCGGCGCGCTGATCACCTTGGAAGGCTCCTGCAAGACGCCGATTGGCGCCCACGCCTGGTTGGAAGGCGGCAGCTTGAAGCTGATCGTCGAGGCTCTGGCGCCCGACGGCTCGGTCCGCTTCCGGCACTCGGGCGATTCGGAGCTGTCGCAGCTCTCCGATCCGATGGCTTCGGCCCGCGACCTGGGCGTGTCCCTGGGCCAGGCGATCAAGGACGAGGCCGGCGACGCCATCGTTCTCTGAGGCGCCAAGGCCACGCTTCTTGGACCTTGCGCATTGAACAAGCCCACGCCCGGCCGCATCGTCGTTGGTGAAGCGCAACGGGTCGGATAACAGGATCGCCCTATGGCGGGCCGCAGGCAGAGAATCTGGATCACCCGCGCCCAGCCGGGCGCGGACGTCACCGCCGAGCGCGTGCGGGCGATGGGTCATGACGCGGTCGTGGCGCCGCTGCTGGCGGTGCGGGTGCTGCCGGACGTGAGCGTCGACCTGCGCGGCGTGGCGGCCCTGGCCTTCACCAGCGCCAACGGGGTCCGCGCCTTCGCCGACGCCAGCGGCGAGCGCGGCCTGAAGGTCTTCGCCGTCGGTGCGGCCACGGCCCAGGCGGCGCGGGCGGCCGGCTTCAAGTCGGTGCTGTCGGCGGACGGCGACGTGGAGGCCCTGGCCGACGGCATCGCGGTGCGGCGGGGCGAGCTGCGCGGGGCGGTTCTGCACCCTGGCGCGGCTGAACCCGCCGGCGATCTCGCGGGAGCCCTGGAAAAGCACGGTGTCGAGGCGCGTCGGCTGATCCTTTACGAGACGGCGCCGGTGGATCTAGCGGCGGCGGAGGCCGAGGCGCTCATCCGCAGCGACGCGGTGCTGCTGCATTCCCCGCGCGCCGCCCAGGTGCTGGCCAAGCTGCTGAAGGCCCACCCGGCTCCGCAGATGCGGGCGCTGGGGCTGTCGAAGGCGGTGGTGAAGCCGCTGGCCCGCACCCGGATGGCGGCAAAGGCCTTCCCGCCCTTCCCCCTGGAGGCGGCGCTGCTGAACCTCATTGACCGGCGACCCTGAACGATGAGCCCCACCGAGCCCGGCCTGCCCAAGGACCCCGCCGAGTACCGGCCGAAGCCGCTGATGGGGCTGGGGTTCTGGGCGTTGATCGCGTTCGGGGTGCTCTGTGTCCTGGCCGGCGCCGCCGTGGCCCTGCTGGGGCCGAAGCTGCTGCCCACTACGCCGCCGGCGCCTGCCGCCACGCAGACCAGCTCCGCGCTCACGCCCGCGCCGGCCACCCTGCCCATTGTCGTGACATCCCCGACCGCCGATGAGGTGGCGCGCCTCAACGCCCGTATCGCGATGCTGGAGAACCAGGGCGCGCGCACCACCGAGGCCGCCGCCGCCGCCCTGGCCGCCGCGCAGCTCGTGGAAGCCAGCCAGGGCTCGAAGCCGTTCGGACGCGAGCTCGCCACCCTGCGCGCCGCCACGCCCGGCCTGCCGGAGCTGACCCGCCTCGCCCGCCTGGCCGAGAGCGGCGCGCCCAGTCGCACGGCGCTGGCCGCCAGCTTCCCGCCCTACGCCGCCAAGGCCGCCCGCCGCGCGCGCAAGCCGGCGGCCGACGCCGACCTCGGCCAGCGCATCGCCTACGTGGCCGCCAAGGTGGTCACCGTGCGCCGGGTGGACGAGACGTCCGGCTCCACGCCCGACGCCATCCTGGCCCGCGCCGAACTGGCGCTGCAGGAAGGCCAGGTGGCGCCGGCGCTGAAGGCGCTGGACGGCCTGCCGCCGAAGGCTCGCGATGCGTTGGCGCCCTGGCGCCTGGAGGCCGAGCGCCGGGCCCAGATCGACCGGGAGGTGGCCGCGCTCCGCGCCCGCGCCGTCCGCGCGCTGCAGGCGCCGGGACCGGCGGCATGATCCGCGCTGGCGTCGTCCTGATCCTGATGGCGGCGATCGCGGTGGGGGCGCTGGCGCTGAGCGACGATCCGGGCCGCGCCTCGGTGGTATGGCTGGGCTGGCGGGCGGATTCCACCGCCGCCGCGGCGATCCTCGTCGCGCTGTTCTTCGGCCTGTTCGCCGCCGTGGTCTGGCGCACGATCCTGTGGGTGCTGGACGCGCCGCGCCGCGCCGAACGGGCCCGGGCGGAGGCGCGGCGGCGGCAGTCCAACGAGGTGCTGGCCCGCGGCTTCCTGGCGGTGGCGGCGGGCGATGGCTCCGAGGCGTTGCGGCTCTCGAAGAAGGCCGCCGAACTCGCGGCCGACGCGCCCGGCCTGGTGCGCGTGTTGGCCGCCCAGGCGGCGGAAGCCGCCGGCGACCTCAACCAGGCCCAGGCCGCCTACACCGCCATGCTGAGCTTCCCGGAGATGCGGCTGGCTGGCCACAAGGGCCTGATGCAGCTGGCCCTGGCGCAGGGCTCCCGCGAGACGGCTTTGCGCCACGCCCAGGAGGCTTACGGCGAGGCGCGCTCGGCCCGCTGGGCCTGGCGGGCGATCCTGGAATCCCGGCTGGAGGCCGCCGACTGGGAGGGCGCGCTGGCGCTGGTGAAAGGCGCCCTGGACCGCAAGATCGTGCCGCCGATCGTGGCCGAGCGCGCCCGCGCGGCGCTGCTGGCCGCCTCGGCCGCTCAGCTCGAGCATGCGCCGGAGCCCAAGGCGCGCAGCATCGCCCGGGACCAGGCCGTCGAGGCGGCGCGCCTGCAGCCCGGCTTCGCGCCCGGCGTGGTCATGGCCGCCCGCCTGCTGGCGGAGGACGGCAAGGTGGGCCGCGCCGCGGCGACGCTGGAGAACGCCTGGAGGGCGGCGCCCCACCCGGCGCTCTGGCTGGCCTATCGTGATCTGCGCACCGACGAGACCCCGCGCGAGCGCGCCCAGCGTCTGGGCCAGCTCGCCGCCGTGAACCCGACCCATCGTGAGAGCCTGCTGCTCTATGTGGAGCAGGCCCTGGTGGCGGGCGATGCACCCGCCGCGCGCGAGGCGGCCAAGGCTCTGGAGGGTCAGCCGGTCACCGCCCGCGTCGCCGGCCTGATGGCCCGGGCGTCCTATGCGGCGGGCGCCATCGACGAGGCGCGGCTGTGGCTGGCCCAGGGCATGAACGCCCCGCCTGAGCCCGACTGGTCCGACCTGGACCCTGAAGGCCGCGCCTTCGCCTACCACGCCCAGGATTGGGCCCGCCTGGCGATCGCCTTCGCCGAGACCGGCGAGCTGCTCCACCCGCGGCTGGAGCGGCGCGAGCGCAGCCTGCGCGAGCTGCCGGAGCTGCCGATCGCCTATGCCGACGCCGGGCCGATGCTGACCGAACCGGTGCTCTATCCTGTCGACGAGGGATATCAGGAGCCGGAGGCCCCGCCGGAGCGCCGATCCGGGCCTGGGTCTCGAAAGTGAGCCGCATCGTCCACCTCGTGCCGTACGCAAGCTCGAACACAGGCGGCAACAAGCTCATCTTTCGCCACGTCGAGGCGCTGAACGCCATGGGTTTCAGGGCCGTCGTGCGACGCTCGGCGCAGATGGACCCGCCATCCTGGTTCCGGCATGAGGCGCCCACCGAGGACGGCTCCGCCCCGCTCCACGACGATGACATCCTGGTCCTGCCCGAGGACTCGCCGGAGACGCTGCGGCGCTGCGCAGAGCTGCCGAACCGCAAGGTGATCTTCTGCCAGAACCCCTACGCGCTCGCGGGCCCCGGCCTGGCCGCCCAGCCGATTGAGCTGAAGGCGCAGTACCGCACCTTCATGGCGTGCGGGGTCGGCGTTGCGGGCCTGATCGCGCGGTTCTTCGACTACGACCTGATCTCGGTGGTCCCGGG
>Ga0255338_1001630_pt1 | contig 40150 bp, 35 predicted proteins | sample MeOH1_35cm_T4_19_FD_203715 | JGI IMG/M metagenome (GOLD analysis project Ga0255338, IMG submission 203715) | Sandy soil microbial communities from University of British Columbia, Vancouver, Canada - MeOH1_35cm_T4_195 | ecosystem: Engineered > Artificial ecosystem > Sand microcosm > Unclassified ... | reverse complement strand
CAGACCGGTTAGTGCATAAAGAGTGCGTTTAGCCGTCTCGTCGTAAAGAACAGACCACCAACAATCATCGCCAGGAAATAAAGAAGGTGAGTTAAGAGCCCCATATTTAGTGCCCCAAGAGTGAGTCCTCGGATCAGCTCGATTGCATGCCAGAGCGGTAGAGCCTTGATTAAAGCTTGAGTCCAACCGGGAAAGACAGTGAGGGGATAAAAAGCTCCAGAGAAGAGAAAGATTGGAAGCAGTGCAATGTTGATGAGGCCCATCTGCTGAAATGTCTTGAAGTACGAAGTGATAGCCATACCGAAAGCGGCGAACCCAAAAGCAATGAGAACAGCCGCAGGAATTGCAAGAATTCCCCACCAACTTGGAATAAGACCAAGTGGCGCTACTACGATCATGAATCCCATCGCATACACGAGTCCGCGAAGTAGCGCCCACGCCATTTCGCCGAGGGCGACGTCTAGTGGCCCAAGTGAAGTCGCAAGCATTCCATGGTAAAGCCGGCTCTCATGCAATTTGAAGAAGACGTTCCATGTTGAATCGTAGATGGCACCATTCATTGCACTTGTGGCTAGCAGCCCCGGAGCAATAAACGCCGCGTAAGAGACCATCTTTCCCGTGCCCGAATCAATGCTTCCTATGAACTGTCCGACACCATAACCAAAGGAGAGGAGGTAGAGCACAGGTTCAATGAAGCCAGAGAGAATGACAAACCAGGTTGAAGATTTAAATGCGATGTAGCTCCGCTCAACGACGGCGCGCGATCGTCCGGCGTAGTACCGATCTCCGGGTCTGCCTGCTCTCCGTTCGGCGATAGCGACTGCGGCACTCAACAACATTATTTCGCCAACCTTCGTGTGTACTGTTTAAAGGCGAAAATCAAGCCAAGTACAAGCATTGCTAGCAGGAAGAGAGAGTGGACGACCAGCATTGTTGCATTTATGTGATGGCCGTAGGTGGCAAATCTGCCTAGCTCAGTCGCGTGCCAGAGCGGAGATATCCAACCGAAGAACTGGAGTCCGATGGGCAAAGTACCTAGTGGGTAGAAAGTCCCCGAGAAAAGGAACATTGGCCCAATGACAAACCGACCAACAATTGTGAAGAACAAATCTTCACTATTGACGTGAGAGGCAAGTGCCAACATCACAGCGCCAAAACTTGCTCCTGCCAATATGGCTATGGGCACTGCCAAATAAGCGTTGGGTGAATCCATAGCGCCAAAGAGATACAAGATTCCAGAGTAAGCCAACACGCTTCCGACTGTGCGGACCATCGCAGTTAGGAATACACCAGCTGCGATGGTAGATCCTGTTTGTGGGGTGGAATTAATGCCGTAGAAGATCTTCGCCCATTTAAACCCATCCAATGTAGGGAAAATTACCTCATCCATTGCTCCTTGGATAGCACTCGTCGCTAGGAGAGCGGGTGCGATGAAGGTCAAGTAAGAGACACCGTCGATACCGTTGGGACCAATGTTGTTGGTGATAAGAGTGCCAACGCCAAGGCCAATGGAGACGAGATAAAGAACAGGGTTGAGGATTGCTATTGAAGCAATAACCCAGAAGAACTTGAGCATTGCCTTCATTCGAGCCTCGAGGACGTAAAACGCCCCAAATTTAGGGATAGATCGCTCCTCTTTTAGCGCGCTCATCATTCGATCAAACTTCTACCAGTGAGACGCAAGAAGACATCCTCCAGGGAGCTTCGCCGCACGAGAGAGGTGTTGGGATGATGTCCGGCACCGACAATATTTTCGAGAACTTCTTCCGCATCTTCTGTGTAGAGAAGGATCCGATCAGGTAAGACTTCGATGCGCTCGCACAGCTGTTCCAACACAGGTGCTACCTCGGCATTTCTGTTGGAGCCAAAACGAACTTCAAGGACTTCTCTTGTTGAGTACCTCTTAATCAATTCAACTGGACTACCTTCGGCCATGATCTTGCCCTTATCCATCACAATCAATCGGTCGCAGAGTTGTTCGGCTTCGTCCATATAGTGGGTCGTGATGAGGAGAGTTATTCCATCCTCTTTCAGGCGGAAAAGTCGATCCCAGAGAATGTGGCGAGCTTGAGGATCAAGGCCAGTGGTGGGCTCGTCCAGAATAAGAATGTCCGGTTCGCTGACCAGCGAACGAGCGATAGTAAGACGACGCTTCATGCCGCCGCTGAGCGTTTCAACTTTGGTATCACGCTTCTCTTCGAGTTGGGCGAATTCCAGGAGATCGTTGATTTTTGATTTGACGAATTTTTTTGAAAGGCCAAAGTAACGGCCGTATATATAGAGATTCTCTGTGACAGTTAATTGGATATCGAGGTTATCTTGCTGTGGCACGACTCCGAGGTGAGCGCGTATCTGCGGTCCTTCCTTTTCGGGATCTTTACCAAGAACTAGGACCTCGCCGGAAGTACGTTGTGAGGTGGCAGCAATGATTCGCATGGTTGTTGACTTGCCGGCGCCATTAGGACCAAGAAGCCCAAAAGACTCACTTTTCCGTACGCTGAAATCAATTCCGTCAACAGCGACGAAATTATCGTACTTTTTTGTGAGTCCACGGACTTCAATCAAATTCTCCGACATAGTCACGAAGTCTAACTTCCGAGTAGGACATGACGGGATAGCCCATGGATTCTTTTAGTTGGAGACATCTACCGATTTAAAGGCCCTGCCGCTAGGGTATAGATACCCCCTAAGGAGGATCGAATGCCGAATCGCGACGACAGTTTCAAAGAAGTGAAAGGCAAGAAAATCGGATTAAAGTCTCTGGCAATAGTTTCACTTGCGAGCGCTGCTCTGCTCGGTAGCGTATTGCCACAGGCATCAGCAGCTGGTGGTTTCAATCAATATGGATATAACTACAGCGCCAGAATTTTCTCTGGCCCGGCTGACGGCGTGGATAAGGTTCTTAATGGAAAGGTATGGGGCGACCCAACTTATGCAAATGACCACTTAGTAATGAAGTGGAATGCTGCGTGGGATTCCTGCAATGCACATGGATATAACGACCCTGCTTATTGCGCGGGTGCATGGGATACCAATGAATGGAATGGAAACACTCCAGGCGGAAGTGGTTGGAGCGAACACATCAAGATCATTTGGGTGGGTTCTGCTGGCGAAAATAGTTCTTACTGGGTTGATGGCGGATACTCAGTATGGGGTAACTATGAAGTCATTTCCGATAGGGCTATGGATCCAGAGCACATGAAGTATGTGTGGGCGGCAGGTTCGCCTAACGGATTGGGATCGTCGAAGTAAATAAAGGTATCCTTAGCGGACAAGCGTCCGTAGCTCAACGGATAGAGCTTCTGACTTCGGATCAGAAGGTTGGGGGTTCGAGTCCCTCCGGGCGCACAAATTTTCTATCTCCAACCATTGGGATTCATGTTCAAAACGGTCATTTTCAACGGATGACTCTGCCCCCTCTTATGGGTACCAGCTCAACCAATCAGGACGAAATACTTTGGGGTATTCTCCCGTCATGGGTACGAAGCTGGATCTACTGAAAGCGAACCGCGAGGCGATTCTCGAAATTGCCAAGCGGAACAAAGGTCTGTCGATTTCCGTCTTCGGGAGCGTTGCCCGCGGTGAAGACACCGACACCAGTGACTTCGACTTCCTTGTTGATTTTGCCCAAGGAGCATCTTTTTTCGACCAGTTCCAGATGCAACAAGAACTTTCAGAGTTCCTCAAGGCACCCGTGGACGTCATTTCAATTCACGCTCTGAAACCTAGAGATACCGATATTCGCGAAGAAGCTTTAGCTTTGTGACCCGTTCGGAGCTTAAGCGGCTTCAGGACATTCTTGAATGCGCCGATGACCTTGCAGAACTCGTGGCAATGGGCAAAGTTGAGTTTTACGGAAACAAATTTTGGGCCATGGCTGGGGCGCGGTTATTGGAAAATATTGGAGAGGCTTCAACGCACCTCACTGGTGAGATCTTGGAAAGTCTTCCAGGAATTGAATGGAAGAAGATTGCCGGGATGAGAGTACTTATTGCCCATGCCTATCACCGGGTGGACATCGATTTCATTTGGACTATTGCAACGACATCGGTCCCCGATTTAAGTCAAAAAATTCGTGAAAAGTTTCCAAACTTGGACTCTCAAATTTAGTCACGGATCAGAAGGTTACGGGTTTGAATTCCTTCGGGCGCACTTTTGTGATATTTCTAGGCACAGGCAACTACGGCATTGCGCGAGAGAATCTTCCGCATAGTGGCGATACGGTGCATCACCAAAGCAGAACTATTTCACCAGTTTCCAGTCTCTAGGACCATCGCACCAGTGAACAAACCAAATTCCACGGAAAGTTGTTGAGCCGGTATTTCGGAATTTATGAGGGATGGAAGAATCAAAACCGATTGAGTGGTTCTTGGAGAGCGTCAACATAAGATCGCCTATTACGACTTCAACTTCCCCTTCTAGTGCGTACGCGTATTCATAGCCATGGTGGGTGGCAAGCGCCCCAGCTTCAAGGGATTCAGTGCCCGGTTCATAGACGATTTCCATGAAATTGACGGACTTTTCGGTGGTGGCCGCCAGCCGCTCCCATTGAATCCCAGATTCCGTGGTGAGGAGACTTCGATTACCGGGGCTCACGGCTGATATTCGAGCTTGCGACTCATCCCATACGGCATGAGGATGAGTGGATTCGTCCCGCCTGACGATTTCAGGACCGGTCGGTACGGTGGTGGCAGTTTTACCTTCCCACTCAGCTTCAAATAGCGCATCCATGGAAACACCAAAGAGCGTGGCAAAGCCGTAAAGGGTGGCCACGGATGGTTGAGATTTCCCATTTTCAATCTGTGAGACAAAGGAGGGTGATACGCCTAGTTGGCGGGCAATCTCGCGTAACGAAAGATTGGCGCTCTGACGTATTTCCTTCAGCCGTGGTCCGATGTGTTCAACAGAACCTGCCATGGCACCCCTTCCCTGCAGCAAGGTGCGCGTTCACCTTCAGTAGGACTATTCGCGAATGCTGGGATTATTCCAGTGTTTACTTCCGCTGTACAGTCCAGTCGCACATGAAGGCTGCACACCTGCGATTCTTTCTGGTGGCGTTCCTCACATTAACTTTTTACGGTGACTTAGAGAAAAATAGTAACGTTACCAGCGTAGGTTTCTTACTCTGTACCTCCTCCGGCACGCGACGGCTCAACCGGATTTGTGTTAAGTGAGAGTTCTCTTATATTCGAATCGTGTATACCTATGCTAAAGTCCCGCCCCATAACGCAAATAGGGGCAATGGCCCGGCCCGAGAAATCAGACCAAGAATTGGGAGATTCCATGAGCGATGTAAGTACCCTAGCAAAGCCAAAAGTTCTTAAGGCACCGGCGGTGGTTAGCGCGCCTCGAAGCGGGTCTCCTGAAGTTCGTAAGATTGTTGAAGATGTTATTGCTGACATTCGGGTCCGAGGTGATGTCGCTGTTCGTGAATACTCGGAGAAATTCGATCGCTGGACTCCCGATTCCTTCCGTTTGAATCAGGAGCAAATTGCGGAAATACTCGACCGAGTTCCTCAACAGGTAATTGACGATATTAAATTTGTGCAATCCCAAGTGCGCTTGATGGCGCAGAAACAACTCGAGTCGCTTACTGAATTTGAAATTGAAACACTCCCAGGTGTCTTCCTAGGACAGAAGAACATTCCAATCACTGCATTAGGTGCATATATACCAGGTGGAAAGTATCCCTTGCTTGCTTCTGCCCATATGACCATTGTTACCGCGAAGGTTGCTGGCGTCGAGCGCGTTATGGCTGCCACGCCGCCAATTAAAGGAGAGATTCCTGACGCAACAATTGCAGCTATGCATTTAGCTGGCGCCGACGAGATCTATCTTCTTGGTGGTGTTCAAGCTGTTGCGGCAATGGCTATAGGCACTCAATCTATTTCCCCAGTCAGTTTAATTGCTGGCCCCGGCAATGCTTTTGTTGCTGAAGCAAAGCGTCAATTGTTTGGCGAAGTAGGGATCGATTTATTTGCTGGCCCAACTGAAATATTAGTTATTGCTGATGCCAAAGCTGATCCGTTTATAGTCGCAGTCGACCTTCTATCGCAGGCAGAGCATGGACCAGACTCTCCAGCAGTTCTGATCACAACCTCTGAGGAACTTGGACTCAAAGTAATCGAACACATTGATCGAATTCTTCCTGGTATGCCAACTAAGGATTTTGCAGGTCCAGCTTGGCGCGATTTTGGAGCGGTATACATAGTGGCGAATCTAGATGAGGCCTATGCGCTCGCTGACAATTTTGCTTTTGAGCATGTTCAGATTTTGGCAGAGTCACCTCGCGAAGCACTTCAGAAGATGCATCATTATGGTGCCCTCTTTCTAGGAGAGGGAACGTGCGTTTCCTATGGAGATAAAGTGATTGGAACTAACCATGTACTTCCAACCAAGGGAGCTGCCAGGTATACCGGTGGGCTTTGGGTTGGCAAGTTTTTGCGCACTGTAACGTATCAAGAAGTCACGAATGCTAAATCGAGTGCCTTCCTTGGAGAAATTTGCGGACGCGCCTCACGTGTCGAGCATTTCGAAGGCCATGCACGCTCCGGAGATGTTCGCGCTGCAAAATATGGTGGCAACGAACTTGTCTGGGATGACCATACCTTCGGCGCGTAGTGTCCCAGGGTTGAGTCAGTGACGATGTTTCGACTAGACGGGAAAAAGGCGCTGGTCACTGGCGCTGCGGGTGGGTTGGGAAAGGCAATTTCTGATGGCCTCGCTAGCCAAGGTGCCTTGGTTTACGGCACAAGTCGAGATCGAGGGACAGCAATAGCGCTCGCCGCTCGTTATGGAACTCAACCTGTCGTGTTGGATCAGGGTGATTTAAATGAAATTGATTCTGTAGTCGAACGAGTTTATGAGCAAAGTGGCGGAATCGATTTACTGTGTAATAACGCAGGTATTAATGCTCCACAAAAGGCGACTGAAGTAGATCAAGACACATGGAAAAGGATTCTGGACGTCAATTTGTCTGGAGTCTTCTTTTTATCCCAGGCGTTGGGAAAACGATGGATCCGTGACGGAAAGCCCGGATGCATTGTTAACATCAGCTCGCAAGCTGGAAGTGTTGCCATTGAGGAACGCGCAAGCTATGGAGCGAGCAAGGCAGCGCTTTCACACCTAACCAAAATACTTGCTCTTGAGTGGGCGGCAAATGGGATTCGAGTCAATGCGATAGCGCCCACATTTATCCGGACCGAACTTACGGAATCAACCCTCACAAGACCAGGTTGGGGCGAAGAATTATTGTCCAGAATTCCATTGGGTCGGTTGGGAGTTCCAGAAGATGTTGTTGGAGCAGCCGTTTATTTGTTCAGTGAAGAAGCGAGCCTGGTAACTGGTCATATCCTTACCGTTGACGGCGGATACACAATTCGATAAGAGAGAAGTGACACTATGAAGAGTGAAAAAACAGCCAAAATCGCTATTATTGGTTCAGGCTACATGGGTGGCGGTATGGCGCAAGTATTCGCGCTTGCGGGACATAAATGCGTGATTGCCGATGCTGACTCTTTTATTGCCCAACGGTCTTTCGATCGTCTTCTATCTGAAGCCAAGGCGTTTGAGGAACAGGGTTTGTTCGCACCAGGAAGCACGACAGTAATTGCGAAGAATTTAAGTTATGCCCAGAGCATTGAAGAGGCATCGGCTCAGGCAGATTACATCGCAGAAGTTGTGCCGGAAGTGATTGAAATAAAAAAAGAAGTTCTTACAAGGATTAGTGACTCTGCCAACAAAAATGCAATCATCGCGTCAAATACATCTGCAATTCCGATTGCAAAATTATCGGTATTCGTCTCAAATCCTGTTCGTTTTCTCGGCGTGCACTGGATGAACCCAGCGCCATTTGTACCTGGTGTCGAAGTTATTGCATCCCCCACAACAAGCGAAGAAATTCTCCAATTTGTCGAACGACTTGTTGGCGGGGTTGGGAAAGTAACGAGTCGAGTTTCAGATATTGCTGGCTTTGTCGCAAATCGGTTGCAGTTTGCCCTTTACAAGGAAGCAGTTACGATGGTTGAAGAGGGTTCAGCAACTCCCGAACAAGTAGATACAGTTGTCAGCAATACTTTCGGTTTTCGACTTGCACTCTTCGGACCACTTGCCATAGCCGACATGGCAGGACTGGATGTGTATGTTGGTGCCTATAAGAGTTTGACCGATGCCTACGGCGAGAGATTTTCTGCCCCACAATCGCTTCTCGAGAAAACAAGCGGTGGCGATTACGGATTAAAAACGGCTGGCGGTTTTGCGGGATTAGATGGCAACAGAAGTGATGAAATAGCTGCTTATCGAAATCGTGCATACGCGGCCCTGTCGCAACTCAAGAAGGACCTAGGTCCACCTCCAGGCTTTCCAATCTAAAAATGTTTGTTAACAATTTCGTTATATTGGATTGCGCCAAGGGTGGTTATTGGCCGCATCGGATCTACCTGCGTCGGTCAGCAAGGCATGAAGAGCGGTAAAGCCGTGAAGCAAGAGGCCAAAATGAGCGTGAAATAAGAAGAGATCGGTGTATAAACAATCACAGCTCCATACCCGCTAGCGTCATCGGCGCCCGCGAAGAGAGGTGTCGAACCTTGCAGATGGAGTTAACATACAGTTAACAGTAAGTGATCTTGATTACGATTAGACTTGACGTATTGTTTTCTCTTGCTTACTATCAACCACTCATTGGAGGTTCTCCTTGAAATGTAGAGTACTAGTTAACACACACTTTCTGTCATGTCCGAAATTTCGGGGATGTTTTTCCACGGTGATTTCGGAGAAGATGTGGTGAGTTCCACAGAATCTCGACCGACTCGTGATGGCCGAGTCCTTCCGGGCGACGAAGCAGGATTTGGGCGCCGCCTGACGCCAGGTCGCCGTCCCGCCTTGATTCTCGTAGATTTTGTTAAGGCTTATTTTGAGCCTGGTGCGCAGTTGTACATGGGTCTTGATAGTTGCCTTCATTCAGCCGCTCGTATTTTGATCGCCGCTCGCAAAGCAGGAATTCTTATTGTCCATACGCAAGTTTCATTTTCCGAAGGTGGAGTAGACGGAGGCGTTTTCTTTCACAAAATAGATGCGCTTAAACATTTCGTAGGCAATGCTCCACTTGGAGAAATCATGCCTGAAGTAAAGCCACTTTCTAGTGAAGTGGTGATTGTTAAGCAATATGCGAGTTCGTTCTTCGGCACCACGCTTGCTTCGACGTTACAAGCAAGTGGAGTCGACACATTGATTGTAACTGGCGTTAGTACAAGCGGTTGCGTTCGCGCAACTGCAGTAGATGCAATTCAACATGGATTTATTCCTCTGGTCTGTCGCGAGGCAGTGGGTGACAGAAGCGATGGGCCTCATGAAGCCAACTTGTTCGACTTGCAAGCCAAATATGCAGAAGTAATGTCTGAAGAATCAATTCTTCAATATTTGTCCTCGCTCACAGAGAGTGCCAAAGCCACATGAGCAATATCAAAGAACCAGCCGACTTGAAAGTCTCCTCATCAGCAAGCAGAAGGCAATCGTCAAAGGGCCAGTCTGTTGCACAGCTGACTGGTCGGCTTGAACGTTATGGAGTTCTATTTGCATGGATCGCCGTGGCAATCTTGTTCTCGCTACTACTGCCTGAGACATTCCCGACTCCGTCGACAATCAGATTGATCTTTGGCACGCAAACAGTCATTCTCTTTGCAACGATCGGATTGATGTTCTCTCTTGCTGTTGGAGAATTCGACCTATCAATGGGAAGCATGGTCGGTTTTGGCGGTTCGATGTTGGTTGTCCTTAACGGCAGCCATCACTGGCCAGCCTGGGCCGCTGTCGGACTTACTCTCGTTGTTAGTTTCCTCTTTGGCTGCATTAATGCATTTTTAGCCGTCTATATCGGAGTTCAATCGATTATTATCACGTTAGGTACAGGAACTTTGTTGGCGGGTTTGACTCTTGCAATAACCGGATCTCAAGTTGTTACTGGTATGTCGACGTCACTTGTAGACGCAATTTCAAAACAATTCCTCGGCCTGCCATTGCCCTTTTATCTCGCATTACTTCTCACGATTGTTGCTTGGTTTATTCTGCAACAGACGCCACTCGGTCGACGCATGATATTCGTCCAGGAAAATCGCGAAGTCGCCAGACTTGCGGGTCTTAAGGTGAAGCGGATTAGAGCTGGTGGACTTATTGCTACCTCCACTATTGCCGGATTCGCAGGCATTATTTTGGCGGGCACAAACGGCGCGGCAAACCCTCAATCTGGATCGTACTTTTTACTGCCAGCCTTCGCTGCAGCCTTCCTGGGTTCCACGGCGATTATCCCCGGAAGGTTTAATGCGATTGGAACTTTCGTGGCAGTTTATTTTTTGGTTACCGGCATAACAGGGTTGCAGTATTTGGGATACGCGGGATGGCCTGAGCAGGTTTTCTACGGAGGCTCGCTTGTTATCGCAGTATCGATCAGTCATCTAGTAGGTCGACATCAGATAAAGGGAAATTGATTTTCACGCGAAGAGTATGGAAAAAATCGAATAAAACTAGAGTTCCCGAATTAATCGTGGACAATCCAAGGAGGAAGCAATGAGTAGAGATATCAAAAATGCTCGTCCCGATGCGGGAAGTGGGACTCGAAAGAAGAATTTCGCGGTTCTATCTCTCACAGTCGGTATTGCAGTTATCGCTTCAGTACTAGCTCCGACCGTTGCAGCCAATGCTGCCTCCAGTACGGCTACAACTGCTGGCGTTGCCCGAGCAACTGCTGTCGTAAAAGCTTATAGAAAAGTCCCAGTATGGAAGGGCCCATCTGCCACCGTCAGTCTGGCAGGTCTAAGTGGAAAGCGTGTCGTTTATATCAACGTTTCCAGTGCTATTCCTGTTCTTAAGTACTGGTCCGACCATGTAGTCGATCTTGCTCTCAAGTATGGTGGAGTGAAGGTTGAAGTGGTGGATGCAAAGGGTTCCGTTGACGAAGCAAACAAAGGCTTCGCGATGGCTATCGCAACCAAAGCAGATGCAGTACTTCTTCAAGCGTTCCCTGCATCTCTTTTCAAGAAGCAGATTGATGACGCGCACGCAGCCGGCATCAAAGTCATCACCGGAAACACAGGTGTTCCCGGAGATGTTTCAGGTGGACAAGATGCTGAAGTGAGCTTCGATTATGCTCAAGTTGGTCGCATTGTTGCCAACTGGTTCGTTATGGACTCGAAAGGCAAGGGCAAGGCTCTTGTCGTAAGTTCCAACGATGTTCCTGCATCTCCAACACAAGCAAATGCGACTGTTGCAGAAATCAAGAAGAACTGCCCAGCGTGTAATGTGATTGTCAAGGACGTTCAGATCCCACAATGGCAGACTTCAATCCCAACACTGTTCCTATCAACAATAAACACAGAGCCAGACCGTACCTACTTGCTTCCAATTTACGATGGTCAGTCACTACCGGGCCTCGGAGCAATTAGAACAGCTGGTGCTGGCAACAAGGTCAAGGTTGGAACATTCAACGCAACTCCTGGCATCGTCGAATCCTTGAATGACCCGAAGAGTGGTCTCAAGTTGGATGTTGGCGGACACAATGAATGGTGGGCATATGCCGGAACAGACACAATTTTCCGTGTCTTGAGCGGCACTGCCCCAATTAAGAACTACCACGTAGGACTACGAGTCTTCGATACCACTAACTCGAAATTGATTAAGGGTAAAGACGACGGTCCATGGTACGGATACACCGGATTCCGAGGACATTTCACGGCACTCTGGAAGAAATAAATCCAAATTCAACCTGTGGGTGTGACTTCACACCCACAGGTTGAACTCCGGAAATATCAAAACATTAAACACTTTTAAGAATTGGTAGGGAGTTGATTGTGGCAATCACTGAAGAATTGCAGCAGGCTACGCAGCACACGCTAAGTGCTCGCCACGTTGCGAAGACCTTCAATGGAATCACAGTTCTCTCCGATGTCTCACTGGATATCGTGCGAGGTGAGGTAGTTGCTTTAATTGGCCAGAACGGCAGCGGAAAATCAACTTTTATCAAGATTTTGTCCGGGTTCCATTCCCCTGATTCAGGGGCAGAAGTATCAATGGGCGGCGAAAATGTAGTTGACGTGCTAAGCGAAGGTCCGAGACGTACCGGAATGGCATTCATCCACCAGGATTTACCTCTCGTGGAGTCCATGACCATTTTGGAGAATTTACGTGTGGCGCGATTTACCACGGGCTTTGCGCGTCGGATTAGGTGGCAAGAAGAGAAGGACACGGTGAAACGCATTCTTGCGACCGTGGGCTTGGATCTTGATCCCAACATTCCGGTTGGCCAGCTTTCTGTGACAGAGAAGGCACTCGTTGCAATTGCACGTGGACTTTCAGAGGTTGAGTCAGAGAATTCAACTGGCCCTCGTATGCTGGTCCTGGACGAACCAACGGCATACTTGCCACAAGATGGCGTAGCGCGTTTATTTAAAGTCGTACAAGGCCTAGCCGATCAAGGCGTCAGTATCTTGTTTGTCTCACATCGCTTAGATGAAGTTCTTGATTATTGTTCCCGAACGGTGGTATTTCGTGGGGGAGAACTTGTTGCCGACATGCCAACCACTGGGAAGACAGAAAGGGATCTCGTGGAGATCATGCTGGGGCGCCCGCCAGAAAGTATCTACCCAGAGCGAGATGCTGCCGCAGGTGACTTGGTGCTAGAAGTGAGTGGGTTGGTGGGCGATCAAGTTCAGGGAGTCAGTTTTGATGGCAGATGCGGGGAGATTATTGGCTTCGTTGGTCTTCCAGGACAAGGTTACGATGAGATTCCATATTTACTAGCTGGTGCCCAACCATGTGCAGCTGGATCCGCGCTGGTCGGCGGCGCGCAGGTGGATTTGGCCGTACTCAATCCCGCAGGCGCAGTCAAGCATGGCATTGTTTTACTTCCCGCCGATCGCAAAGGCGCAAGTGGAGCCATAACCGTGTCCGTTGGCGATAACCTCACTCTTCCCACCTTGCGTAGTTATACAAGATTCAAGTCGGTGATTCGGCACGGAATTGAGCGCCGCGCCATCGCTGCCGAACTCCAACGATTTACAGTCACTCCACCTGATGGGAAAGCTCCTCTTGCAACGTTAAGCGGAGGAAACCAGCAGAAGGTGCTGCTAGCAAAGTGGTCTATTGCCAAGCCCAGGGTATTTATTCTTCATGAGCCAACTCATGGTGTTGATGTTGGTGCCAAACGCGAAGTGTTTTCTCAATTGGAAAAGTTAGCTCGCAAAGGTGCACTTCTTCTCATCAGTAGCGTGGAGTACGAGGATCTTGTAAATATGTGCGACCGAGTGCACGTGGTACGCAAAGGCGTGATCGTCAGTACATTTGTGGGCGATTCACTGAATGCGCACGACTTAGCAGCCGCAGTACATGCAAGGTGAGACCACTATGAAAATATTGGGTGCAGTTCTCGTGCGGAGTAATGACTTAAGGCCATATGCGACGAGCAATCCCATTCATGTGCAGGCTCTCGACCTCGATTCCCCCGGACCCGGCGAACTCCTTGTCAGAATTGAGATTGCGGGGGTATGCCACTCAGATTTGTCTGTAGTAAATGGAAGTAGACCTCGACCTCTCCCCATGCTTCTCGGGCACGAAGCTGCTGGCATTGTTGAGGCCATTGGTGATGGCGTTGAGGATGTTGAAGTAGGCCAGCGAGTCGTCACGACTTTCTTGCCGCGTTGCGATGATTGCCGTGCATGTGCGTCTGGGGGCAGGGCTCCCTGCATAAACGGAAGCGCGTCTAATGCGGCCGGAACGCTTTTAAGAGGTGGGTCGAGGCTCCATCTTGATGGCGTAGAAGTTAGTCATCATCTTGGAGTATCGGGTTTTGCAACCCATGCTGTTGTCGATCGACGCTCTGTGGTAATCGTCGATCATAGTGTTCCAGCGAGAATCGCTGCGATGATGGGGTGCGCAGTGCTTACAGGTGGCGGCGCCGTCATTAATTCAGGTCAACTTCTATCTGGAGAGACATTGCTGGTTCTTGGCCTGGGCGGTGTCGGGATGTCCGCAATTCTCACCGGTTTGGCTTATAACGACGTTCGCGTAATCGGTGTGGATGCACGGACTGAAAAACTAGAGTCCGCGCGTAAGTTTGGCGCACACGAGGTCTATCTACCAGATGACGCACTCGCAGCGGGAGTCAAGGCCGATGTTGTTGTAGAAGCTGTCGGAAGCGCTAAAGCGCTCGAGTCAGCGATAGCGCTCACTGCACCAGGTGGACGAACTGTAACCGTGGGACTCCCCGCCTCAAATGAATACTCCACCATCTCACCTCTCAGTTTGGTTGCCGAAGGCCGTTCCATAATAGGCAGTTACATGGGCTCTTCTATCCCATCGCGGGACTTGCCGATCTTTATCAATATGTGGCGAGAGGGAAGATTCCCCGTCGAGAAATTGATTTCAGCTGAGATCGAACTTTCTGGGATAAATCACGCGATGGATCAACTTGCCGACGGGAATGCCCTCCGTCAGTTAATTGTCCTTGAATGAGGATGCAAAGTGAATTACAGAGTAGTAAGCGGTTAGTACTAATGAACTTGCCGTCAAAATGATCACATTGATCTGAAATGAAGAGAAGCGAAAAAGGGGAAGAATATCCATGACTGAAGCAAGCACACTGAGGACGCTACTGGCCGGAACTTCTAAGGGGCCACTTGTGATACCGGGCGTCGGTACACCATTGGAAGCGGTAAGTGCTGAAGCGGCCGGCTTTAGCGCGATCTATATGAGTGGTTACGCGGTTGCTGCTTGGAGACACGGTTTACCAGACATTGGACTCCTGGGCGCTAGGGACACCGCAGACGCTGTTGAGGCAATTACGCGCGTGGTATCCGTGCCATTGGTTGTGGATGCGGATACTGGATACGGAGGACCTGCTTCTGTTCACGTAAATGTTCGTTTACTTGAGGCAGCTGGCGCCGCCGCAATTCAAATTGAGGATCAAGTCTCGCCAAAGAAATGCGGCCATATGAGTAATAAGGAAGTCATTCCTGCCGATGAAGCTGCTATGAAGATTGCCGCAGCTGTTGCAGCCCGAATCAATCCCGACACTGTCATTATTGCGAGAACTGATTCAGTTGGGCCGCTTGGTTTAGAGGAGGCACTCAAGCGTGCTCGAATGTTTCGCGAAGCTGGCGCCGATATTCTTTTTATTGATGCCCCTGAGTCAATTAGTCACTTAAAGAGTATTGGATCGCAACTACCTGGTCACCTCATGGTGAACATGAGTGAGAGCGGGTTAACTCCAGCGATGTCGGCTTCGGAATTTTATGCACTGGGTTTTGGAGTTGTTGCTTTTCCAACCACAGCTCTACGTGTGGCCGCCAAAACCATTGCTCAGCTTTTTGCCGACCTCAAGGAGCAGGGAGACACTCGACCATGGGAAGACCGCATGCTCTCGCTAGAGGACCTAAATGAACTCCTGCAACTAGAAAAATATGAAGCGATAGATCAGAAAACTCTCTAGGAATTTCAACCTCTCTCCCCCTCATTCGACAGTACATTGGAAAGAAAGCGAGCAAAGTGAGAATTACACGGAGTCTCCCATTAGATGATTTGAGAGTAATTGAACTCGGATCACTACTGGCTGGACCTTTCTGCGGGCAGCTATTGGGAGATTTTGGGGCCGAGGTAATTAAAGTTGAAGATCCAGGGGTGGGTGACCCCATGCGTCAATGGGGCCGGGAGAAACCATATGGAACATCTCTCTGGTGGCCGGTCGTTGCGCGGAATAAGAAATCTGTAACCGCCGACCTGCGCACCACCAGTGGCCAAGATCTGATCCGAAGACTCATTACACAGGCCGATGTTTTACTTGAGAATTTTCGCCCCGGTACACTTGAAAAATGGGGTTTAAGTCCCGAAGAACTCTGGAAACTCAACCCGAGATTAATAATCACTCGTGTAACGGGTTTTGGCCAGTCGGGACCATATTCCGAACGTGCGGGTTTTGGTTCAATTGGCGAAGCGATGGGTGGCATCCGTTATATAACTGGCGATCCCGATCGCCCGCCAGCGCGTTCTGGCGTTTCTCTCGGTGATTCACTGGCTGCAACATTTGCAACTCTTGGCACTTTAGTTGCTCTGCACTACCGCACCCGCACAGGACGTGGACAGGTGGTGGATTCGGCAATTTACGAGGCTGTGCTTGCATTGACCGAGTCGTTGATTCCTGAGTGGCAAATTGCCGGCTACCAGCGTGAGCGGACCGGAGCAACGCTGCCGAACGTTGCCCCAAGCAATGTCTATCCCACTTTGGACGGCGAAATGATCCTGATTGCGGCCAACCAAGATGGCGTATTCCGACGCCTTGCTGGTGCGATGGGTCAACCGGAGTTAGCAGATGATATTCGCTATTCGTCACATGGAGCCCGCGGCAGCAATATGGATGAACTTGATGGACTCATTGCTAAATGGACAACCACGGTAAATGGTGACGATTTATTGCAGTGTTTGCACTCTGCGGGAGTGCCTTGTGGACGAATCTTCCGAGCCAAAGACATGATGTCTGATCCACATTTCGCGGCTCGGGAAGCAATAGTAAAACTATCGCATCCGACGTTTGGAGATTTTGCGATGCAAAACGTCTTTCCGCGTTTGTCAGAAAGCCCCGGGGAGGTCCGACATGTCGGCCCAACACTCGGCGAACATAATCAAGAAATATACCAAGCCTTGTTGGGTCTCAACGATGACGAAATGTCAATGTTGTACGCAGCCAGCGTTATTTAAGGAGATCACATGACTTATCGCATCGGCGTCGATGTTGGTGGCACATTCACTGACATATTACTTATGAATGAAGAAACGGGTGAGACCTTTCGGGCTAAAACTGCTTCAACTCCGCAAGATCAATCCATTGGTGTTTTACGCGGTATGGAACGTGCCTGCAAACAGGCAGGCATAAGTCTTGATCAAATCGGAGAGGTACTCCACGGTACAACCGTGGCGACCAATGCGATCTTGGAAGGCAAGGGCGCGAAGGTAGGTTTGGTTACTACACACGGTTTCAGACAAGTGTTGCAGATTGCGCGCTCTTTCGTACCTGGAGGACTTGCTGGGTGGATCATTTGGCCAAAGCCAGAACCACTCGCATCTTTGGAAGATACCGTTGAAGTAAAAGAACGCATCGGTAGTGATGGTGAGATCGTTACATCTCTCGATGAAGCTGACGCTCGCGTCCAATTGAAAAAACTAGCTAAACGCGGTATTGAGGCGCTGAGTATCAGCCTTATAAACTCATTCACAAACTCTGCACATGAAATTCGTCTTGCTGAAATCGCAGCTGAAGAGCTACCAGGCACGGCGATTTCCATCTCATCCACCGTGCTGCCGGAATTGCGAGAGTATGAAAGAACAATCACCACGGTTGCCAATGCATATGTGCAACCTCAGGTCGCCAAATACGTCGCCAATCTCGAATCACAACTCAAGGGCTCAGGGGTGCAGGGCAAGCTCTTCATCCTTCGAAGCGATGGAGGTCTAGTTTCTGCTCAAACAGCTGCTGAAAATCCAGTCTCTCTCTTGCTTTCAGGACCGGCTGGCGGTGTCGCCGGTGCGGTTTGGGTTGCTGAACAGACCGGCTATCGAGATTTCTTAACCATCGATATCGGAGGGACATCTACCGATGTGGCTTTGGTTCAAGATTTGACACCAAGGGTCGGCCGCGAGACAACAGTTGGCGACCTAAAAGTTCGTGCTACTTCTATTGACGTTCGTACTATTGGCGCAGGGGGCGGATCCATCGCACACGTGCCTGCACTCACTAAAGCGTTACGAGTTGGTCCTCAGAGTGCCGGTGCAGTACCTGGTCCAGCAGCATATGGCGCGGGCGGAGTTGAGCCCACTGTGACAGATGCCAACGTTGTACTTGGCTACCTTCCAACGGTACTTGCGGGCGGAGAAATCTCACTTGATAGGGAAGCAGCGAGAAACGCAGTCAAGCGGATCGCGGATGCAACCACGTTGGATACAGTTGAGGCCGCTGCGGCGGGCATCATAGATATAGTCAACGAAAACATGTTGGGTGCATTACGTCTCGTCTCCGTGCAACAAGGATTTGACCCTCGTGAATTTGCCCTCGTGGCATTTGGCGGTGCGGGGCCACTCCACGCAAATGCACTTGGGATTCTAACCGGCGCATGGCCAGTAATTATTCCGCCATCACCAGGCGTGCTCTGTGCATATGGCGATGCAACAACCAACTTGCGTAATGAATCGGTCAGAACATTGATCCGCAGATTTAGCGATATTACGGATGACAGACTTAAGGAGATGCTCTCAGAGTTAGCCACAAGTGCTCGAGTCCCACTAACCACGGGTGGCATTCCTGCATCTGACCAGCAAGTCACCTACTCCGGCGACTTGCGTTACCACGGCCAAGGATTTGAAATCCCTGTGACAATTGATATCGATGCCTTTGATGGTAAGGGCGGAGGGTTAAATGCTCTTCGAGCAGCATTTGATGCTGAGCACGAGAGGCTGTTCTCTTTCTTGCTCGACACCGAACATGAATTAGTCACAATCCGAGCCACGGCAAGTGGCCCTCGACCAGAGGTCACTGCTCCGGTACTTCCAGAAGGAAGCGCCGATCCTTCCGAGGCACTTGTAGATGCGACTGAAATCTGGGCGCAGGGTGGCCTTGTCAAGGCGAATATCTACGATCGGGTCAAATTGAAGGCACGAAATGTGATTCATGGTCCTGCGATTGTCACTGAAATGGACTCAACCACACTCGTTCTGCCAGGTCATACTGCCACGATACATCGAAGCGGAAGCATTCTTATTGAACCCTTTGGCGCTCATCAAACATTGGAAGGCTAACCCATGGCACAATTAATCGAAACATCAACAACGCCGCTTCGATCCGTAGAAGTGGACGTAGTCACTCTTGATCTCGTCGAAAATGCCCTTCGAAATGCTCGCTATGAAATGGACGAGGTTTTATTTCGAACCGCTCTCTCACCTGGTATCCGAGAACAGCACGATGAGTTTCCACTGATCGCTAACCGCGAAGGAAAGATGGTAGTCGGTCAGTTCGGTTTGTCAGTCCCTGACTTTCTTGAGAATTTTGATGGCACCATTGAAGAAGGAGACGTTCTGCTGACGTCCGATCCTTACTCTTGTGGAGGTTCGATCAGTCACGCAAACGACTGGTTGGTAGTAATGCCGATTTTCTTCGAGGGTCGTATCATCGGCTGGTCAGCAATGTTCGGACACATGTCTGACGTCGGTGGCAAGACTCCAGCCTCAATGCCAACAGATGCAAGAACAATCTTCGAAGAGGGCATCGTTATTCCCCCATTCAGGTTGTACAAAAAAGGCGAACTTGATCACGATGCTCTCAGGATCATCCTTAATCAGGTTCGGAAACCAGATTGGAATAGGGCTGACCTCAATGGTCTGGTGGCAGCTTGCCGTACCGCTGGACGTCGAGTTCAAGAAATGTGTACACGATTTGGCGTAGACACCTTTGACTCTGCTCTGACAGCTCTGCTAGATCGTAACTATCAGGCAATGAAAGTTCTTCTTGCGATGGTGTTCAAAGATGGCGAAACAATTTCATTTACTGACTATATTGATGACGATGGACGCGGACATGGACCGTACGAATTAAAGTTGAGTCTTACGCGCACGGGCGAGAAAGTACTTTTGGATTTCACCGGTAGCAGCCCACAGGCAGAGGGTCCGATCAACTATTACATCAACGAAAACTTGGTCCGTATGTTCTTCGGCATCTACATGATTACCGTGGCTGACCCGCAGATACTCTGGAATGACGGCTTCTATCCGTTGGTTGATGTAGAGATCCCTAAGGACTCTTTCTGGCAACCTAAATATCCAGCTGCGCTCAATGCGCGTAACCACGGTGTTGGTCGAATTTTCGACCTCTTCGGAGGGTTGCTCGGTCAGAACAACCCTGACCTTCTCAATGCGGCTGGATTCTCTTCATCCCCGCACTTTATGTATTCAGGTAATTACACGACTGGAGCACGCAAGGGAGAGTGGTTCCAACTCTATTCGGTCTGCTTCGGTGGAATTCCTGGACGACCTGTTGGTGACGGACCCGATGGCCATTCGCTCTGGCCGTCCTTTGTAAATATTCCTTGTGAATATCTTGAATCGTACTATCCACTTCGGATCGACCGACTAGAGACGATTACTGACACTGGTGGCGCTGGTCTTCATCGCGGCGGCAATGGCGTCGAAGTCGAGTACTTCTTCCTCGAACCTGGAACGATTGCAATTCATGATGACCGTTGGCTGACCTACCCATGGGGTGTCAATGGAGGGGAACCTGGCGCTCGTGGTCGAAAGTGGATTCAGCGAGTCAACGGTACGAAGGAAATTCTTCCAAGCAAATTCATTGATGTTCCGGTTTTCCCAGGCGATGTTCTTCACTACATAACTTGGGGCGGAGGCGGATGGGGAGATGCGCTTCTTCGAGATCCAGAGTTGCTCTCGCTTGAGATTCGTCGCGGCCTAGTAAGCGTAGAGGGAGCTCTACGTTATGGGGTTGTATGCAACGAAGACGGAGTTGTTGATGACGCCGCTACTAAGAAACTTCGCGACAAGTTGGCCTCTGAAAGGGTTTACCCGCTCCCAACCTTCAACATGGGACCACCACTGGCCACGATCTTGGAGAGGGCTTTTGAGGAGACTGGTTTGCATGCCCCTGAGTGGCCAGTGCCCCTCTTGTAACAAAGAGGTGGAGAGCCACCTCGGCTTACTGTGCTGAGGTGGCCCCCACTTTCACATCGAAGGAATGTTTCTTTCCTTGAAGGAGGAGCAATGGAGAGCATGGAAATCTGCGAGGTTTCTCCTCGCGACGGTCTGCAAAATGAAGCGGTTCCTTTTTCGACGCAAGAGAAGATCGAATTAGTAAACCGAATCATCCGTGCTGGTATCCGCCGAATTGAAGTAACGAGTTTTGTTAATCCTCAGCGCGTGCCGCAGATGGCAGATGCTAGTGAGGTGATGTCAGCGCTACCTCGACCCGAAGGTGTTAAGTACTCTGGTTTGGTAATGAACGCTCGTGGTCTTGAGCGTGCACTTTCAGCCAAAGTGGACGAGGTGAATATCGTCGTTGTCGCCACCGATACATTTTGTGGCAAGAACCAGGGTATGACGACACAGCAGTCCATCGTGGTGGCCCAAGATTTAGTTGCAATGTCTCGCGAGGCGGGGATCGCGTCGACGATCACTGTTGGTGCCGCATTCGGGTGTCCATTTGAAGGTGAAGTTTCGATTGAGCGGATAAAGGAAGTCATAGCGCGGGTGATTGACGCAGGTCCAGATGAACTTGCACTTGCTGACACCATTGGAGTCGCGGTACCCCGCGATATCGCCGAGCGACTCGGCTTCGCCCGAGAATACGCGCCGTTATCCGTGCCTCTTCGTCTACATCTTCATGACACTCGGCACACAGCGATAGCAAATGCTGTCGCTGGACTTGCCGCGGGCGTCAAAACTTTGGATGCAAGCATTGGAGGCATGGGCGGATGCCCATTCGCTCCTAAGGCAACTGGAAATGTGGCTACCGAGGACCTCCTTTATCTTTTTAATCGTATGAATGTGGCGACTGGAATTAACTTCGATCACGTACTTGAAACGAGCGCTTGGCTTGAGGGCAGACTTAATAAGAAATTGCCAGGCGCTCTGCTCAGCGCTGGATCATTTCCTACCGCGGGCATGGCCGCTAGCGCCATCTCACATTAGAAGCGAAGGAGAAAGTTGGTTATGGGTAAGACGATGGTAGAGAAAGTTTGGGCCGAGCACGTTGTCCGAAGTGCCCCCAATGAGCCAGACCTCTTATTCATTGACTTTCATCTGGTTCATGAAGTTTCGACTCCGCAGGCGTTTGATGCGTTACGACTCGCAGGTAGAAAGGTCAGTAGGCCGGATTTGACGCTAGCCACGGAAGACCACAATGTTCCGACAATGGATATTGACAAGATCATTGCGGATCCGATCTCTCGACTGCAGGTTGAAACATTACGAAAAAACGCTCAGGAATTTGATGTGCCAATTTACAAGCTAGGGACTATTGACCAAGGAATTGTGCACGTAATCGGGCCAGAGTTGGGTTTGACTCAACCCGGAATGACAATTGTTTGCGGAGACTCACACACCTCAACTCACGGTGCATTTGGAGCTCTTGCTTTTGGTATCGGAACCAGCGAGGTCGAGCACGTATTTGCCACACAAACTTTGCCTCAGGCAAAGTTGAAAACGATGGCGGTGAATGTCATTGGGACTCTTGGGCAAGGCGTTACGGCGAAGGATCTAGCACTGGCCTTAATTGCGCAGGTTGGAACTAGCGGCGGTCAGGGTTACGCGGTGGAATACCGCGGCGTGGAAATTCAGAAGATGTCGATGGAAGCAAGAATGACGCTATGCAACATGTCGATTGAGTGGGGAGCAAAGGTTGGCCTGGTTGCCCCGGATCAGAAGACATTTGATTATTTAGAAGGCAGGAAATTTTCTCCAAAGGGAACAGATTGGCATCACGCAGTCGAACACTGGAAGAGTTTGGTTACAGATGTCGATGCAGTTTTTGATAAGGAGATATATGTGGATGCAGGATTGGTGACGCCCTTTGTTACTTGGGGGACAAATCCAAGTCAAGGAGTTCCAATTAGTTCGAAGGTTCCCTCACCTATGGATTTCGCGGATTCAACTCAGCAAGAGGATGCTGTAAAGGCACTCGCATATATGGATTTGACTGCGGGTACGCCGATGCGAGAAGTGAAGATCGACACAGTTTTTATTGGTTCTTGCACAAACAGTCGGATTGAAGATCTCCGAGCTGCGGCCGAGGTAATGCGAGGCAGGAAAGTGGGCAGTGGTACTCGGTTACTGGTGGTACCTGGCTCGGTCCGAGTGCGCTTGGAAGCTGAGGCCGAGGGTCTCGATCTCATATTCAAGGATGCTGGCGGAGAATGGCGTGGCGCCGGTTGTTCTATGTGCCTGGGTATGAATCCTGACCAACTGAAAGCCGGCGAACGAAGCGCTTCGACTTCAAACAGAAATTTTGAAGGACGACAAGGAAGAGGCGGGAGAACGCATTTGGTTTCACCCGCAGTCGCTGCTGCCACAGCCGTTATTGGTTATCTGGCTACACCCGACGATTTACCCGTAGTGATGAAGGGTTGAGGGATTAAAAAATGGAGAAATTCACCAGACATGTGGGAACAGCCATTCCGATGCGACTGAGCAACATTGATACAGACCAGATCATCTCGTCGAAATATTTGAAACGTGTAACACGTACAGGTTATGAGGATGGCCTTTTTGAGTCATGGAGAAAAACCCCCGGATTCGTTATGAATAACCGAGCGTTTGAGGGTGCCTCGATTTTGGTTGCCGGAGCTAACTTTGGAATTGGATCCTCGCGTGAACACGCGGTATGGGCGCTCATGGATTACGGGTTTAAAGTGGTTATCTCCTCCCGATTTGCCGACATCTTTCGAGGAAATTCAGGGAAAGCGGGTTTGTTAACCATCCAGGTTGATCAAGATTGCGTTGAGCAGCTGTGGACCACAATTGAAAAAGATCCAAAGATCGAAGTTTCTGTCGATCTGGTCACGCGTGAGCTTCGATGCGGGCATCTAGTTATACCATTTCAGATTGACGATTACCTTCGATGGCGACTGCTAGAAGGTCTGGATGATATTGAGATTACGCTTTCACACGCAGACGATATTGCTGCATTCGTAAAGTCTCGACCTGCATGGATGCCGAGTATTCACTAAGTGTCACGCCCTTTTTCGGATCAGAGAGTGGTGGTTTGAATCTCTTTGGTCGCATATGATCAAGGACATGAAACGCACATTCTTTTTTACTCCAACATTGCTAATTTTGATTTTAGGGTGCTTTCTTTCTATCACAACTATTGCCTCCGCTGCTGGTACATCAAAAGTGGTGAAGAGAACCACGACATTCGTGGGAGGTGATATTCATACTTTGACTTTCACGAAGAATGGTCTCTTCGTGACTGGGCATGAGGCCGGTAGCAACTCCACGGATGAAGGAATCAGCTGGAAGGGCATACCTTCCCTCAACAATGTTGACGTCATGGCATGGGCGACCACCAAATTAGGCTATCTCGCAGGTGGACATGACGGTCTATATAGATCTATCAATAGTGGAAAGACTTTCACTCGCCTCAGTTTCTATAACAAGGCCTCTGATGTTCATGCCTTGGGAGCAGCGGGTAAGAATGTGTATCTAGGCTCTCCCCAAGTAGGTTTTCTCCGCTCGATTGACAATGGCAAATCTTGGAAAGTTGTAAATTCAAAATTTGGGCAGGGTTTTATGGGGACACTGTTGGTTGATCCACTCAACCCATTACGTGTAATTGCCCCCGACATGAGTAACGGATTGGTTGTAACAACCGATGGCGGTAAGAGTTGGGTGCGTTTCGGAGGACCGCAAGGTGCAATGGCGATTGATTGGAACCCTAAGAACCGGAAGGAAATTATCGCACTCGGCATGGGCGTGGGTGGAATTACAAAGGACAATGGGAAAACCTGGAGCGAGATTTCTGTCCCAAAGGGCGCATCGGCGATTGCGTTCAATGCGACCGGTTCAAGCATCTTTGTTGCCTTCTTAGTGGGAGAGAAGGCTTCCATTTTGGGCAGCGATGACTTGGGAAAGCACTGGAGTTAGACGCCTAGACTCGGCCTCCAAATGGCATCATGCCATCGACGCTATATATATTGGAATAGCGCAATCCGCTCCTGGTCGAGCGTGCTTCCCACATCATTCCATTGCCCGCATAGATAGACATGTGGTGAATTGAATTGACTTTGCCGTCGTACGAATAGAATAGTAGGTCGCCGGGTTGCAAATCAGAAATTGCTACATGCTTTGTATAGCTGTAGTAGAGAGACGCGTTTAGGCGATCCCAGTTTGGCCACCCTAGCCCTGCGTACCGGTAGGCGGCGTACACGAGTCCCGAACAGTCGAAGGAGTTGGGTCCTTCCGCGCCCCATACATATGGTTTACCTGCAAGGACTTGTTTCTTGGCGAACTCCACCGCTTTGAGTCGTTGTGATTCACTTGTCCTAGAAGTGCTTCGACCTGCAACTTCTCCACTCTTCCAAATTTTGGACTGCCCTGTAGTCGTGGAGGCTTTCTTGGCGCGCGCTTCCTCAAGTAAAGCGAGTTGACGACGTTGTTCCAAAGTGACTCGGACTTTCTTCGCGGACTCAAGCTCTTTAAGGAGTTGATCTTGCACTGCTTGGAGTTTGTCCACTTCATCTTGTTGTTGAGCACGCGCAGCTTCAGCCACCTTCTTTGTCAAAGCAACCTGAATCGTGGCAACTTCCTGGTCTCGCTTAGCTGCATCGGCGACTTGTTGTGCGGCTCTTGCAGCAATTTCTGCACTCTTAAATCTCAGCAGTGCTTGAGAGTTTCCTTTCCCAAGGCTTTCAAGGGTGGAAAGTCGATCAACAAGATCTTGAGGGCCATTTGAGCTCAGGACGGCCTCGAAGTCCGTAAATCCACCACCGTCGATAAACGCGTTGACAGCTAATTTTCCAATTTCTCGGTGCGTTGCAGTAACCACTGCTGAGGCATCGTTTGCATATTTCGCAACTAATTCCGCCCGTTTCGCGGTCTTTGCAAGTTCAGTTTTTGCCTTAATGTATTCTCGTTGAGTCTCCTCAACGATAGCTCCAAGTTGATCCAAGGTCTTTTTTGCTTCAAGTAATTTGCCGTTGGCCGCATTCGCGTTGCTTCGTTTAAGCGCCTCGGCTTTCTTCGCCGCTTCTATCTGAGCAAGAGTTGGCTTTGGTGTTTTGGCGTAGATGCCTTCGCCGGAACTTGTAAATTGCAAAATGGCGAGCAACATGAAAACAGTAATTTCACGGATTCTTGGTTTCATATCCTTTTCGCTCCGATGAATGGTTTGTATCCGAACATTAAAGTGAAAGGCACGACTTCGACCTTTTTGCCCGCCCGCGGCGCCTGGACCATTTTTCCGCCCCCCATATAGATTGACACGTGGCTGATCGGCCTGCCGAAGAAGAGAAGATCTCCGGGCTTTAACTTCTTATAAGAAACCGATTTTCCATATCTGAATTGGACTGCTGCTGAGTGTGGCAGCGAGACCCCAGATCTTTGGAATGACCGCAAGGTAAGACCCGAACAGTCCCATCTGGTTGGTCCGGCCCCACCCCACACGTAGATGTCTCCGATTTGTTGTAAGGCGTACTGCAACGCTTTGGATCCGCGTGAGTTATCACCGACGTAACTTTGGGCGTATTTCTTGGAGGTTTTCAAAATTTTATTCTGAGAAGCTCTTTGCCTCTTAACCAAGAGTGTGCGGTCAGAAGCTTTGAGGGATTTGAGTATCTTCTCACTCTTTTCAAGTGCGCTCTTTGCAGTAGCAACCTCAAGATTAAGTCGTGTCTGTTGAGATCTCAATTCGGCGGTCTTATCGCGTATGACAAGTTGGCTCGCAGCAAGCCGCTGTTGCGAAGAGGCTAGCTTGCGTACTTCGTTGGCGTATCGCCGATTGAGAACTTCTAGGGCCGAAGCGTCGGAGAGGTAGCGACTTGGGTCTTTCGAGAATAGGAGTCCGATCTCTTCACCAAGACCATCCTGTTGATATCTCTCAACTGCAATTTGAGCGAAATATTTCTTTGATGAGTCGACCTGTTTGCGCACGGAGGTTTCACCTAATTTTAGATTCCTACTTTCACGCATCAAATTCGCAATCTTTATCTTTGCCTCATTAGCAGCTTCGAACTTCTCGGCCGCAAGCATACGAAGGCGGTCGATTTCTCGCTGTACCGTGAGAACACTTGGCGCTGCATGGGCTGGAGCGGTGAATGAGGCGAAGAAAATGACAAGCGCGACAAGCACTGAGCGCTTCATGCTTGACTCAACAGTTCAGAGCGGGACGCGGAAGGAAGAGTAAATAAGTTGAACACAGTAGTTCCATTTCTCGTAAGTGGAGTAATGCACGAATTACGAGAATGTGATTATGTTCTGGAGACTCCTAATTGAGACAGAGTCAGCGAGAATGTGCATCTTTGAGATGTGCTTTGTAAAAGCGTCTGCCATTCGTGGGTACCTCGAGGGACTCTTGCAGAGTTGAATACGCGTGGCACAAGGTGCTTACGCCCGAGGAAAAGGATTAAAAATACAACCCCGGCACAAACATCTCGGAGACCATCGTTCTTATGCAAGGCTCCTGCTAATGATCCAATGCCTTGCTGAGGGGCGGGATTCGACACACTTACAGCAGAAGATTCCTTTGAGGTGTGACAAGCGTAATTTACAGAGAAACTGAAGGATAGCGCTGCCAAGATTAGGACAATGGCCCCTGACAATTTAGGGAAGGCATTCTGGGCGAGTCGCACTAGAGGACTTTACCAAAGTGCATGGTCTATGTCTCGTACCTCTTCACAGCAAATTATCATCCAATAAAGTACTGGATTACTCCACGTTCACTTATCTGTGGCATCGCAAGAAATTGGCAGAACCAAGGTGGAAATAGTTTTCGGCTCCTGCAGGTCAATATCTGGTTAATGTGGCGAGGAATACACTTGTGAAGTGAATTCAATTGGACTCACGCAGAGTGAGGCGGAACGTCGCTTACTTAGTGATGGTCCAAATCTGCTTCCGAGTGCAAAACCTAGGAGTTTCCTTCAACAATTTTTCGTGGTGCTCCGCGAGCCAATGCTTCTCTTACTTCTCTGTGCTGGTGCCATTAATTTCGCACTCTCAAAGATTCTCGATGCCTCGATTCTTATGTTCACCGTATGCATAGTCATCGGTATGGCGATTTATCAAGAACGTCGCACAGAGAGAGCGCTAGTCGCACTTCGAGATCTTTCCTCTCCTCGCGCACTTGTGGTACGAGATGGAATTGAAATGAGAATCCCGGGAAGGGATGTAGTCCGTGGCGACCTCGTCATACTCAGCGAAGGTGACCGCGTTCCAGCTGACGGCGATCTCTTCATTGCATCAAATTTGAGTGCAGACGAATCGATGCTGACCGGCGAATCTTTCTCTGTAATCAAGAAGTCGGGTGACCCGATCTATTCGGGGACCTTGATTGTGAAGGGCTTCGGTCGCGCAACGATAGAGGGAACGGGTGCGAAAACTGAGTTGGGTAAGATCGGTACAGCTCTTCGAACAATTGACATTGAGAGAACCCACCTGCAGAAAGAAGTCGATCGAATCGTCCGGGTGGTCAATATATTGGCGATCACAACCGTGGTATTTGTACTTGTTATCTACGGACTGACTCGAGGGGATTGGACGCAAGGTGCTCTCGCCGGAATTGCAGCCTCAATGGCACTTATACCTGAGGAGTTTCCAGTCATCATGCTTCTATTCCTCACGATCGGCGCCTGGCGACTCTCCAAGAAGAAGGTGATCACACGCAGGGCGCCTGTCATTGAGACTCTCGGCTCGGCCACCGTCATTTGTGTTGATAAGACCGGCACCCTGACTATGAATCAGATGGCGGTTCATGAAATAAATGCGGACGGTCAATTGCACGAACTAGATGGTGGGGAAATTCCGAGTAAGCATCGGGAGGTCATCCAGAATGCGCTACTTGCTTCCCCGATAAGCCCATTCGATCCCATGGATAAGGCCTTTCATGCTATTGCATCCCATGAGGAAGGTTGGGAGTTAATCCATGAGTATCCGATTTCCGATGAATTGCTCGCCATCTCGCACGTGTGGGGATCACCATCGAAGGAGAGTCTCGTAGTTGCGACAAAGGGAGCACCAGAGTCGATAGCGAGTTTGTGTCATCTGGACGAGCAGGCAATTCAAGCCATCATAAAAGATGTAGACGATGCCACAAAGCGTGGTTTCCGTGTTCTCGGCGTAGCGAAAGCGGAGTTTGACCCACACGCCAAACTTCCAGAAACCCCAGGTGGTTTCACATTCGTGTTTCTTGGCCTGGTGCATCTGCATGATCCGGTTCGACCAGGGGTACCAGAGGCGGTTGCAGAATGTGCTCGCGCGGGAGTTCGTACAGTGATGGTGACAGGTGATTACCCTGGTACGGCACTATCGATCGCCGAAGAAGTCGGCATCAATTACCAAGCGGGAGTAATTACTGGCGCTGAAATACTCAAACTTACCGACGCCGAACTCGCAGAGCGGATCAAGACTGTGAGCGTCTTTGCTCGAATGGTGCCGGAACAGAAGTTGCGACTGGTGCGCGCACTAAAACTCAATGGCGAGGTAGTGGGAATGACTGGCGATGGAGTCAATGATGCGCCGGCTCTCCGTGCCGCTGATATTGGAATTGCAATGGGTGGGCGAGGCACCGATGTTGCTCGTGAAGCAGCATCAATGGTGATTACCGACGACGATTTCACTTCGATCGCCGGAGGGATCCGCCTAGGGCGTGGAATTTATGCCAACTTACAAAAGGCCGTTTCTTATGCACTCGCAGTACACGTACCAATTTTCGGAATGGCACTTATTCCTGTCTTCCAATCGAATTGGCCACTTGTATTGCTTCCGGCGCAGATTGCCTTTCTGGAACTGATAATTGACCCGGCATGCTCGGTGGTTTTCGAGGCAGAACAGCCCGATCCCGGAATTATGGATCGTAAGCCTCGAAGTGTTAATGCAACGATATTAAATAGAAAGATTCTTGGCACCGCAATTATTCAAGGCTTGGGTGTTCTTGCCACTGTCCTGTTCGTTTACTTCTGGGCGTTGAATACGGGTAGGAGCAATGATCAGATAAGGACTCTTAGTTTTGCCACTCTCATGCTTGGAAATATTGCCCTCATATTGGCGAATCGTTCCAGACGACTCTCGATCTTTCAAACATTCAAAGAACGCACAAATAAGACAATTAAGTGGGTTGTTCTGGGAGCTATCAGCATGTTGTTGCTTCTTGTTAACGTGCCGCTATTGAGGGAGGCTTTTCACTTGAGTCACATGGATGCTCACGAGTGGCTCGTGGCCTTCGTTGCAGGATTTGGAAGCATCCTCTGGTTTGAAGTATATAAAGCCACTCGAAAGCCTTGACCTTGCCTTCCCCCTCGTTATAGTTGACGAATCCATGCGAGCGGAGAGTTGACGGATGACAAAATTTCTAGCTCTCAATATTTCAGTTTCGCATGATGGCTTTATGGCCGGGCCCAATCAGTCAGTGGATAACCCCTTGGGTGAGAACGGGGAACTTCTGCACTCCTGGGCATTTGCAACCCAAGCCTTTCAGGAGTGGCATTTAGAGAATGGCGAGAGTGGTGGATCTCGCGGAGTAGACAATGAATACATCCGTCGGGGATTTGAAAATATCGGGGCCACGATTATGGGTCGAAACATGTTTGGGCCAATTCGAGGCTCCTGGCCAAATGACGATTGGAAAGGTTGGTGGGGGCCTAAGCCTGGCTATAAACACCTGGTATTCATTCTTACTCATCACCCCCGAGCATCGATAGATATGGGTAATGGGACCGTCTTTGTCTTCGTCACCGAAGGCATTGAGTTTGCTTGTGAAAAGGCGATACGTGCAGCGAAGGGTAAAGATGTCCGTGTCGGTGGCGGAGCACAAACTATCCAGCAATTTTTGGAATCGGGATTGTTGGATGAGTTGCATGTAGCGCTTGTGCCTGTCACTTTGAATTCAGGAGAAGAACTTTTCACAGATAAGGCGTTGCAACTCAGACGCTATCGGGCTGTTGCTCCTGTCATTTCAGATTCCGTGGTGCACCAAACATATGTGAGAAATTAGTGATTTCCAGAATCTACGTCGAGCATTGGGAGGTTGCCCATGCAGGAGTTCACAGACTTCCTTGCCAAACAACCCCCGTTTGATGCATTAGCGACTGCAGATATTGAACGTCTCGCGAGAAAAGTTGAAGTTCAATATTTCGCGGTCGGAACAATAATCGTGACCGCAGGTTCACCCGCCCTGGATCATTTGTACATGGTCCGCACTGGGTCGGTAGAGGTGCTTGATCGGGGCAACGTTGTCGATTTATTGGGTCCCGGCGACGCCTTCGGACACATTTCTGTCCTGACAGGCCTACCGCCCGAATTCTCAGTCCGCGCCGCGGAGGACACGCTCTGTTACCTCTTGCCCGATCCTCGAACTGTTGTGCACGACGCTTCAGCCCTTCACTTTAATCACTTCGGAACTGTCATAACTCGGCACCGCCTTACTGCCAGTGCGCTTATGTCAGATGCACAATCCAATGTCACTCGGTACATGCGCAACATTGTTTGGAGTGACGCCTCGCAGACATTGAGGGTAGTGGCTCAAGCCATGACTGAATCAGAACAATCGTGCGCGCTCATACGGTCACCTGATGGACTTGGTCTTATAACCGACCGAGATTTTCGAAGCAAGGTAGGGGTCGGCGAAGTGAGCATTAATGCTCCCGTCGGATCAATTATGAGTTCACCTGTCATAACAGTTCGAACAAACACTACGCTAGCGCAGGCCTTTCTCATGATGGTAGAAGTCGGCGTCCATCATCTGGTTGTTGTTGACGAATCTGAAAATCCTGTTGGTGTTGTCCGGGCGATGGATCTTGCCTCTGTCGAACTTCGGAATCCATTGCTCATACGAGCTGCAATCGAATCTGCACGAACGGTTGATCAACTTGCCGATGCTTCTCGATTACTTCTGCCATCCCTCGTTGAATTACACGATTCCGGCATCCCTGCACTACATGTCGGGGCGCTTCAGTCCGCGATCGTCGATGCCATTCTCGTTCGTCTTCTCAAGCTTTCACATTCCATTGAAAGTCCCGTCACTCACTCCTGGCTGATGCTTGGTTCTATGGCAAGAGGTGAGCCGCTTCCAATTTCTGATGTCGACACGGCCATTGTCTGGGCCGATCAAGCAGATATGGATGATCCTTCTGAAGAGATCCAAAAGAGCGCGATGCAGATATTGGATCGGATGGAACAGTGTGGGCTCCAGAAATGTCTGCAAGGGGCAAATGCTGACAATTTGCTCTTTACAAGATCTCGATCATCGTGGATCGAAGTCTCAAGAGGATGGCTGCTTGATCCCACTCGTGCTGGCGCCCTTCTCCTTTCGTCAATTGTGGCTGATAGCCAACCGCTTACTCAATTGGCGCTTGGTCGAACAATTACTGACACGATTCGTGCTACCACTAGGAGTCGTGAATTTCTAGGTGCACTGCTCAACTTCACCTTGGTAAAGAGGCCGCCGTTGGGTTTTGTCCGCGACTTTGTTGTCGAACAATCCGGAGAACATCGTGGTGGTCTAGATCTCAAACAAGGCGGACTGGCACCCATTTCTTCTCTTGCACGGTGGATGGCAATTGCACAAGGAGATGTACGGGGTGGAACTATAGACCGACTGACGCGTGCAGCGACTACGGGACTTCTTGAAGCCGAGGAAGCTGACATTTTGATCAATGCATTCAAAGATATTTACCAACTGGCTTTTGAAAATGAGATCGAAGCACTTAGACAAGGCAAAGAAGGTTCAAGTTGGGTCTCCCCTCAGAATCTAGATGCCCTCACGAGGAGACACTTGCGAGAGTCTTTCCGTGCAGTGGCATCGATTCAGGCGCGGTTTCAACTTGAATGGCAATCGAGACTTGGTTGATTCAACTCCGTAAATTCCTTCCTTTCGCCAAGTCGGATTTAGAGATCGACTGGCGGGAAGTTGATTATTGTGCGATTGACTTAGAAACAACGGGCTTAGATCTTCACACTGACGAGATTGTGGCAATTGGAACAGCTCAGATCAGTAACGGACGTATTGCAGCGGAGAGGAATTTCTATCGCGAAGTTCGTCCAATGGAGTCTCCGTCAGTCCAATCGATGCGGGTTCACGGTTTGCGCGCAAGTGACCTGGATGGGGCTTTGCGCATGAAGGAGATCGCACCCGATTTAATCGCACAGATAAGTGGGAGAGTTCTCATTGCCCACGCTACGTGGATGGAACGGGCCTTCCTTCGACGGTATCTGTCTAGTGCTGATTTCCCAAAATCTAAGTCAATGATTGATACGGCAGCACTGGCTCGGTCCCTTAGTTATGCCCGGCAGGGAAAAGGTCATGAACCATCCCTCGAATTTCTCGCTCGGAGACTGCATCTCCCCGTCTATGCGCCTCACAATGCGCTTGGTGACGCTCTTACTACGGCAGTTCTATTCTTGGCCTTAGCCACAGAACTGGAACGAATTCAACTAGCGAAGGGTGCCCCAAGGCTCACGCTGAAAGTGCTCCTGGAAACATCTGCAAAATATGGAACAGGGTAAGGCCCTATTTATTGCTGAGGGACTTTCCATATTCTGTTCCATTCTTGAAATTCTTTTTTGCGACTGATTCCAGAATTGGGATCAACTCCAACGTGTTTGAGATCCGTCCACGACCATATGTGAAACCAGTCGGACAGGTAGTACCGGTAGGAACCTCAAAAGTCTCGACTGACTTGTTGTCGTGGTAGCTATAACAGATAGGAATTGCGGGCGCCCCTTCACGTGGTGCAACCATAAAGCCGATAGTCGCACCGACAAGTGCTGCCAATGCGATCGTGATGGTTGATCGATTCACTCTGCTACCCCCGGACGACTCTTAGAACCTGAAGTTTAATGGACTTCCACCCACACTGGACTAATATTCCAATATGTCCACAATCGAGAAGAGGCCTCCACTCAGCAAAGTCGTTATCCCAGCAGCGGGAATGGGAACTCGATTTCTACCTGCGACAAAGGCGATGCCTAAAGAGATGCTTCCTGTTGTTGACAAGCCTGCGATTCAATATGTTGTGGAAGAAGCGACGGCTGCCGGGCTCCATGAAGTGGTGATGATCACCGGGCGGAATAAGAGAGCCCTTGAGGATCATTTCGATCGCGCCAGCGAACTAGAGACACTTCTTGAAGAGAAAGGAAATTTTGCACTATTAGATTCAGTACGTGAGTCTACTGAATTGGCTCACATGCATTACGTGCGGCAAGCGCACCCTCGTGGTCTTGGCGATGCAGTTTTAACCGCTGAGACTTTTGTGGGCGATGAAGCATTTGTGGTTCTACTCGGTGATGACTTGATTGATGAACGAGATCCGATTTTACCGACAATGATTAAAGTACATGAGCAATTTGGTGGCTGTGTTCTTGCGCTTATGGAAGTTCTACCAGAGGAGATTTCTCACTATGGGGCTGCCGCGATTGCGCCGATTGACTCGTCTTTTGGGCTCGATGGTGTCATTCGTATTACTGGTCTAGTGGAGAAGCCGACACTAGAGGATGCACCAAGCAATTTCGCTGTTCTTGGCCGGTATCTTCTCACTCCGGAGATTTTCAAAATACTTCGTGAAACGAAACCAGGTCGCGGCAATGAGGTGCAGTTGACTGATGCGATTGCGGTGCTGGCTCAGAGAAATGAAAATGGAGGGCCAGTTCACGGTGTTATTTTCAAAGGACGTCGATACGACACTGGAGATAAATTAGGCTACTTGCAGGCGACTGTTCGTTTGGCGACCGAGAGAGAGGACCTTGGCCCAAAGTTTAGCGAGTGGTTAAAAGATTTCGTCAAAGGCCTCTAACTCACGCTCACGCTGATCGTGTGCCATCCCTCAGCTCCATTTGGGGCAAGTGGGACAATATTGCTTGATTGAGTGACTCCCGTTCCATCAGTTGCACGCACTGATATAGATGGGTGACCAGGCGTAGCGATCCAGTCGATCCACCACTGCCGCCATGTTGTTTTAGCCAACTCGGGACCGAGAGTTGCATCGCGCCAAGGTTCACTATTTACCCGAACTTCAACGCGAGTAATTCCGCGTGTGGGAGCCCATGCAACACCAGCGATCGCTACTTTCCCCGCCACGATGGTTTCCCCATTGTGTGGAGTATCGATTCGCGACTGAGTTTTGATTGGAGCTAGTGCTGACCAGCCGCGTGGTACCCAGTAGCCCTGCCTCTTATCAAAGCGAGTCAGTTCGATGAAAGTGAGCCATTTCGTGGCAGATACATATCCGTACAACCCAGGAACGATAATCCGTGCTGGGAATCCATGTTCAAGTGGAAGTGGCTCACCATTCATGCCAATCGCAATCATTGCATCGCGCCCATCAAGTGCAGCCAGTGGAAAACCAGCAGAGAACCCATCGGATGAATAACCCATTACTTGATCCGCGGTCGAACTTGGTTGTGCTTCCTTTATCAAGTCATCAAGACGCACGCCAAGCCAGCGCGCATTTCCTACAAGAGTTCCACCGACCTCGTTTGACACACAAGCGATGGTGTCATCTAGCTCAAAGACGGGACGTGCGGAGAGTTCTTTATAGGTGAATTCAAGAGGCTTACCCACGAATCCGCCAATTTTAAGGCGCCAAGAATCAACATCGATATTTGGAACAGAAATGGCAGTGTCAATTCGATAAAACTCCTCATTAGAAGTGAAGAGCGTGGAGAGTCCAGGTTTTGTAAGGGCCGGATCTGTCGGCGGAGTTGGAAGGAATTTCAAAGGTTTTGGAAGGATAACGTTAAGCCTCTGTAATTGTGTGCTCGTGCGCGTTTGGAAGAATTTTCCAATGCTCGTGGCCACAATTATGCTGGCTCCGATTATTCCAACGGTCTTGAAGAGATCCCTACGGTCCCACTCGCCTACGCTGACCTCTGAGGCGATTGATTTTTTCTCAAACATCCTAAGTATCAATACGGTAATCACACCAGCAACCACAGAAGGAAGAAGGGAGAAAGGATTTGCCCCTGCATCAAAAAGAGAAGCCAACGCCGCAAGTCCGGCAAGAGTGTAGATAAGGATGGATGCCTTCGTCTTATTCTTAGAGAAGTACAGCCTTCCGATAATTGCCGAGAGACCTAGAACAATGAGCAAGATGCTCACTACTAATGCGTTTTTGTCGTTTGTTCCGAAAGTGCTGATGGCGAATTCTTTGATTGAGAATGGAATATGATCAATAACGCGATTTCCAAGAGAAACAATCGGATTATTAAGAAATGTTCCGAATGATGTGATGAATTGAGCGCTTGCAAGTCCAGCGGCTACTGACACAATCCCAAGAAGTGGACCGATCCGTTCTTCATTCCGGATTGCCATGTCGGGATGCTACTAGAGTGCAGAAATTCTTAGGCGTAGCCGAACAATTTATATATGACTATCGGCGGTGTATTTACCTGCGCATGAAAATCCTTGACAAGTCAGTGAGCCACAGAGGAATCTTGACTACTGGAAACCTATCCAAGTGAGGGCGTCTCTCGGAAATGCCCATAGAAAGAAATGGAGCTTTTATGAAGCGTCGTGGAATTGCGGGCGCAATCATTTGTGCTAGCGCGATTTTGATCTCTTCACTGACATCAACGGGGGCAATAGCGGCGTCAAAGGCCGCATTCCCGACTGGACCAGTAAAGCTGGTCATGTGGTGGTGGGGTGAGCAAGAAGCACCAGGTGCCAAGATTTGGCTTGCAGACACAATTAAGGCCTATAAAGTGAAACACCCAAATGTCACGATCCAGACTGTTCTCCAGACAACTGATGGATTGATCCCCGCCTTCGCAGCAGCTGCTGCTGCCAAGAAAGGCCCAGACCTTCAGTATTTCTGGGGCGGAATTTATGCGCAACAGCCAGGATGGGACGGACAGATTGCAGCGGTTTCAGATTACATTCCAGCACAGGAATTGGCTCACTACATAAACGCCAATACTGAAGAAGCGTTCCAAGGAAAGATTTGGACTGCCCCATGGTACGTGAACCCTTCATTCCCGGTTGTTGCACGGAAAGATGTATTTAGTAAATATGGACTTACGGTTCCAACAACATGGAGCGCACTTCTCAAGTCATGCGATGTGCTTAGTGCTAAGGGCGTCACTACCCTTGCCGGAGGCATTAAAGATGGATGGTTTGGCGGTTGGCTCTACTCGATGATTGGATCCCAATCGGTCACATCGAGCAAAGATGTAATTTCCGCTGTACTCGGTACACAGAAATTTACCGATCCAATTCATGCTGCTTGGTGGACACGCTTGCAAGAGACACAGAAGCACCACTGCTGGAATGCAGATATCAACTCCTTAGAGTTGTATCAAGCACAACAACTCTGGGTAAGTGGCAAGGCGGCCATGACCGTCGTTGCTGGCCCAGACACTCCCAACTTCGTCGCAAAAGTTGGAGCGTCAAAGGTTGTTGTCATGCCAATGCCAAAATGGGGAACTGGTCCCTTCGCGGGCAAACTTGGCACGACTTCCCAGACGATCGGTATAACCAAGTGGTCAAAGTACCCACAAGTTGCCGCTGATTTCCTCATGTTCTCGCATGAGCGCGCGCAATTGGATAACTGGTTTGCAAAGACAGGCTCGATGCCAGCAGATGATCGATTCAACATTGCTGGCGTCGCAGATCCTGTGAAGAAGGCACTCTTCACCAAAGTTCTTTCAGGCGGGCCATATTTGGAGAACTTCATTCCTGCTCAATTAGATACGGATGCGGTTTTTGCAAATGCCCAACTCGTACTGAAGGGGACTCGGACTGGAGCTCAAGCGGCTGCAAATATGCAGTCAGTCATGGAGCGATTGCGCAAGACGGATCGCAACCTACTGAAGAACTTCACAGCCTGGGCTAAATGACCTCAGCCGCAACAACGGCATATCTCGCGTCCGTCCCTGATTCATCAGGGGCGGCGCGTGGTAGGCGTAGAGATTTTGGCCCATGGCCGTGGATCCTTCCGGCTGGCATCGGGATCCTCTTTATTTTTGGATATTCAGTTGTAGATCTTCTTCAACAGTCTTTCAAATATCGTGGCGACTGGGTTGGGTTCGATAATTTTCAACTAGTTGTCACTGATCCACTCTTTCAAACTGCGATATTTCATAATGCCCTCTTACTTTTTACTGTGCCGATTCTGGTTGCGCTGGCATTGCTTTTTGCAATCCTGCTCTTTGAAACACGACGCGGAATGCGCTTCTATCGCAGTGCCGTCTTTCTACCCTACTTGCTGCCGATCCCAGTTGTTGGGGTTGTGTTCGGGCAACTTTTACAACTCAATGGGGCGCTCAATGCGGGTCTTAAGTCGTTGGGACTTCAAAGCTTTGCTCTAGATTGGTTAGGCGATCCCAACCAGGCTCTTGTAACAATGAGCGCAATTATTATTTGGAAAGAAGTCGGCTTTGGCACAATCTTAATTCTGGCGAGACTCATTTCTTTGCCGACAGAACTCCTCGAGGCCGCTCAGATTGATGGAGCAGGTTTTTTTAAGAAGCATTTAAAAATTACTATCCCTCAACTCCGATCTGTGATTCTTTTTTACGCAATCAACGAGGCCATTGTTATGGTTTCATGGGTCTTTAATTATGTTTATGTGATGACCAACGGGCAGGGTGGTCCTGGCAACGCGACCATGGTCTCTGAGCTTTACATCTATAGAAGTGCCTTCCAAAACCAGGCCCCTGAGTTGGCTGCAGCTGCAGCTGTCCTTCTTCTGATCTCGACGCTTTTCTTCATTGTCGGCTTCTTCAAAGTCCAGAGCAGGGCACAATCGGGGATTTTTGATGAGTAGGGAGTATCGGAAGAGTCCAGTTGTCATGGCTGGAATTACTGCACGCCAATTAATTCAAATTCTCTTTACAGCCACAGCAATCGTGCCTGGATATCTCATGATTACAGCCTCTTTGAAGACTCAGGAGGAATTCCTCTCGCACCCTTGGTCACTCCCACTGCATCCGAGTTTTGCTGGTTACAAGGCTGCCTGGAATGATCAATTTCCTCGCTGGTTCACAAACAGTTTGATTGTCACAGCTTCTTCCGTTCTCCTTACGGTTGCCATAGCAGCGATGGCAGCGTGGGGCTTTGCGCACTGGGTCTGGCGCGGTCGTGAGACGGTCCTGGGAATTTTGGTTTCGTTGATGGTGGTTCCTCCAGTTGTTTTGCTGATCCCGCTTTTCCGCTTCGGAGCAACACTTGGATGGATCTCGACTTTTCGAATTTTGATCATGATCTATGTCGGGCTCATGCTGCCATTTTCTGTCTATCTTTTGACTAATTTCTTCAAGGCAATTCCGACCAGCATTATCGAAGCTGCAGAGATTGATGGAGCATCGGATTTGCGCACCTTTCGCTCAATAGTTCTGCCACTTTCGGGTCCGCCGCTGATCACCTTGACGGTTGTGAATCTATTGTGGGCTTGGAACGAGTTGTTACTTGCTCTTGTATTCTTGCAGAGCGACGAGAAGAAGACATTGATGGTTGGGATCACGGGATTTCAAAATCGCTACTCTCTCTCGATTCCTACAATCATGGCGGGAATGACGATTGCCACGGTACCCCTACTTATTGCCTACCTATTTGGTCAACGCTATTTTGTTGCCGGACTCACCTCTGGTTCTGTTAAAGGAGAATGATGCCGACTAGCCTCACTCTTGCAAATGGCGACCTTGACATCGTTATTTTGCCTACTTGTGGAGGAGCAATAAGCGAGGCGTCGTACAAAGGGATTCAATTTATGGCGCGACCGCCAAGACCTGCGGTCAATTCAATTGACCTTGGCAATGAAGAGGATTGGGTTCGTGCATGGAATGGTGGATGGCAACCACTTCTGCCGAATTCTGGAGGAGCATACAGAGAAGGAAAGTATCCGCAAGGATTTCACGGCAATGCTTCACAGTCTCCATGGATGGTTGAGCAAGTATCGCAAGACGAGGTAATTCTTTCCTGGCATGGTGAAGAACTACAAAGTTATCGCAAGATAAATGTAAAGGGCGATCAAATAACCGTCTTTGGGCAGCTAGAGAATCTAAGCGATCTTCCGCGGGAGTTTATTCTCACGGAGCACGTGATATTTGGAGACTTATTCCTTTCAGAAGGCGCGACACTTAGGCTTAACGAGCAGGCGCGATTTATGGAGTTGGGCTATGACGGAACCCCAAACGGGGCATTTTTTAAACTATGGCACGAGGTTGCATATGGTGATTGGTCAGTCGTAACTACAAGCACTCCTGCCCGTCTGGGTCTGGTAACCGATGTGGACTCGTCCGGCGTCAGTATTATTGGGAAAAACCTCAATGCCACACTTCTTTGGGACACGGAGAATCTTCCTTACGCGTGGATTTGGGAAGAAATGGGCGCTACGCAGGCAGACCCCTGGAACGGCGAGTACTTCTGTCTAGGCGTCGAACCCTCGACAGCTCCCCATGGAGCAGGTTTGGGAGAGTC